>Ga0194120_10000186_pt1 | contig 109365 bp, 109 predicted proteins | sample TA2MahCa65mmetaG_FD_148642 | JGI IMG/M metagenome (GOLD analysis project Ga0194120, IMG submission 148642) | Freshwater microbial communities from Lake Tanganyika, Tanzania - TA2015019 Mahale Deep Cast 65m | ecosystem: Environmental > Aquatic > Freshwater > Lake | place: Tanzania: Lake... | reverse complement strand
CCGTTCTTTGACTGGCGCGCTCAGCCTCTCCTTCCTTCCTGCAGCGACAGATACCGAAGATGAGTATGTAAAGAAGTTCATCGAGATTAACACCGCATACAACAAGGGTGTTGCATGGGATAACAACGTGCTCGTGGGTATGAATCAAGCGATGCTTGTTGTGCAGGCGCTCCGTGCAGCTGGTCAGAATCCAACTCGCGCATCACTAGTCTCGGCACTCAAGAGCAAGGGTGGCACCTTTGCATCTGCCGCCTACTCCAAGCTCGATTCTGCTAACAATGTCGGCTTCACCGGTTATTGGGTTGGAAAGTACAACTCAACTGGCGTGATTGCACCGGTAGATGGTGGCAAGCCCGTTGTCTACACAACCGACTCCAGCACCGCTAATGGTGATGTTGCTACCTCAACCTTCGTCCGCCCAGCAATGCCTGCTGATGGCGTCCCAACAAATAGCTAATCGAAAAGGAAAAGGAGAAAACGAAATGAGACTTACTCTTAATAAGACTCGCCGTAACATGGCGCTCCTTCTCTCGGTAGCGCTTGTTGGCGCAGTCCTTGGTTTCCCAAGCGCTGCAACAGCTGCAGATCCAACATGTACAACTGCTAGCGCAGTCACTACCTGTACCGGTGAAACTAGCGATACCGCTAAATATGAGATCCGTGTTCCCGATGATTTCAACGGAACCCTTTTACTCTGGTCACATGGCTACACCTATGTAGCAAAGATTCCCGCCCAGGTTCCACTACTTGGTGGATCGGGCAATGACCTTCGTGCAACTATTGCACCTGGTGCACCTGATGACATGAAGATGGCAAATGCACTTCTCAACCAAGGCTATGCGCTCGCCGGTTCCGGTTTCGCAGTGCCAGGGTGGAATGCAGAGTCAGCGGTGAAAACCAATGTCGAATTAATCGGTGTTATCAAAAAGAAGTTCCCAACTGTTAAGCGGACTGTTGCGTGGGGAGCTTCACTTGGCGGCACCATCACCCAGCGCCTTGCCGAGACCAATCCAAAGTTGATTGATGCAGCGCTGCCAATCATGGCATTCAATAACATCGACAGAGTGACGGGAAGCAATGGTGGCTATGGCACCGATGCAGTCTGGCTCTTCAAGATGTTCTTTGATCCAACAATCAAGGGATTTGGCTACACCGCAGGTCCAGCAGGATTTGGTGAAGCAGCAGCAGACTTCGGGAAGGTTTTAGCTGCAGTCGTTGCTATTCAAGGTGGCTTGCAGAAGTCTGGCGCTGATACATGGCCAGCAACTGCATCGCTTGTGCCGGCAGCTGTGAAGGCAGCGCTACCTGCACGTAGTGCGCTTCTCATGATTGGCCTGCTCTCAGGTATGCCGCTTCGCAGCTCAAGCTTCGATGGCGTCACTGGAACTCCAATTGACACCTCAAGCATTGCAGCAGCAAGCGCATCGACCTCAGCGAACACTGGCTTCTCACTAGCTCTCCAACCTGCGCTCGCAGTTGCAGAGAACATGGTGAACATCGCAGGTTTTGCGACCTTTGCTCGTTATGACCTTGAGACTCAGGTCGGGAATAAGAACTTTGCTGACAATCAGAACGTTGATTATGCGAAGAAACTCTCCGAGGATGAGCGCGCAACATATAACGTTGCACTCTCCGGTGAGGCCGGTATCGATGGACTTCTTGCTCTGGTAGCAGGATTCAAACAGGCCGCCCCACTCAAGGCAGATGCTGATGCGCTCGCTAAGCTCAAGAAGCTCGACACCATGACTGGACAGATCAATGTCCCGACTATCGCCTTCAATAACACCGAGGAGACAGTCGAATTCCAGCCCATGATGTCGTGGATGATTGAGAAGGCAAATGCCCAACATGCCGCTGCAGTTGCTGCTGCAAAGGCAAAGAAGAAGAAGGCGCCAGCAAAGAAGTTCGCTGCCTTCTGGGGTCAACCTCTTGATGAGTACACCAAGTTCAACGCCGCAGGACCTGTCGTCCAAAGCGATACACCAGGAACTGGACACGTTAAGTTCTCCTTCCCACAGTGGATGGATATGGTCCGTTTAGGTGACATGACTGCGCGCTTGAAGCGACTTCCAAGTCAAGCGATTCTCGATCTCACTCGTGAGAGTGATCCAAACTGGTACCCAGCCGAAGACTTCGATGCGGATACGTTCGAGTCGATTGGTTCATAACCAGTAGCTATAAGCAGTATCTGAGTTGGGCCTGTACCTTCGGGTGCAGGCCCAATTCTTTTGGATTACTCAAACCGGTACTCTTTTTTTATGAAGATGACCCTGGCGATTGAGACTATTGACGAGATGGAGGCGCTTGCACAGAAAATCTCGAGCCAGGTTCGTCTAAGTGATTTACTTTTACTCGAGGGCCCTTTGGGCGCAGGAAAAACTTTTTTTGCACAGACTTTGATCCATGCCCTTGGTGTAAGAGAGCAGGTGACCTCTCCTACTTTCGTAATGGTGAAAAATTATCGTGGAATATTTCCAATCAATCACATAGATGCTTACCGTCTTCTCGATTTATCCAACCCGCAGCAGGCTTTCGAAGAACTAGATATAGATATCGATAGCTCGCTCACTATCGTCGAATGGGGAAAGCAATTTGATCTCACTGGGGATGGCTTACATATCGCAATCGAAATCGGCGAAGGAGAGTCTCGTACCCTCACAATTACAGGCTCTGATACCCGCTGGAGCGAGTTAGTTCTATGAGACGAGCGTTGACAATCGATACATCGAGCGCCCACACAATCGTCGGCGTCGTCGAAGATGGAGAGATTATCTGGTCGGGTGAAATTGAGGGCGCGACCTCTCATGGCGGGGCGCTCGGTGAATTGGTGAGCAGAGTCGAGGGCGTAGCCGAGGTTGATCATGTGATTGTTGGCATCGGACCAGGGCCATTTACTGGTCTGCGCGTTGGCATCATCTTTGCGCAAGGCTTTGCGAAGGCGCGGGGTATTCCATGGATTGGCGTGGTCTCACTCGATGCTATTGCGCAATCGCTTAAGTTAAGTAGGGACACAGTTATCTCCCTTGATGCGCGACGGAAAGAGCGTTACTGGGCAAGGTATGACGAGAAGAGCCAACGAATCTCAGAGATTTCAATCTCAAAAGTCGATCAGGTTCCTTCGGGAATTGTTGATGCATTTCCTACGCCCTTGGGGTTGTTTCGCGCAGCAAATAACCCTCGCTCTATCAGAACCGAGCCACTCTATTTACGTAAACCAGATGCAGCGCTAGCGCCATTGACTTCGATTCATCTGCGCGAACTTCGCACCTTCGATTTGGGTGAGATCCTCTCGATCGAGCGAGGGCTCTTCCCTGATCCGTGGACCTTAGGACAATTTAAAGAGGAGTTACATTCAGTTCCACGCTCGCGCTATTACGTTGTTCTCGAAGATCAGAGCGGAGCGCAACCGCGTATCGTCGGCTATGCCGGAATTGCATTCACTGGCGGTGGTGAGCCGGTAGATATTCATACTCTTGGCGTTGCTAAGGAATTCCAAGGTCGCGGACTCGGCCAACGCCTCTTAGATCATCTCATCGAGAGAGCTTTGACTCTGGGCGCATCGAGCGTGCTCCTTGAAGTACGCGATGGGAATGAACCAGCGCGAGCGCTTTATGCAAAGAATGGTTTTACTGAAATCTCCCGTCGAGTTGGGTATTACGCCCGCTTTGGCGATGCTCTAGTAATGGAGAAACCACTTCACTCTACGGATGTACATCAATGAAGCGGAACGAGCCGTTAGTACTAGGTATTGAAACTTCCTGTGATGAGACCGGTATTGGAATTGTTCGCGGACGAACGCTTTTAGCCAATGAAATCGCTTCGAGCTTCGCCGAGCACGCTCGATATGGGGGAGTAGTCCCCGAAGTTGCCGCTCGCGCACATGTTGAAGCCTTTTATCCGACCCTTGATCGCGCTCTTATGCAAGCTAATGTGAAATTAAGCGACTTCGATGCGATTGCTGTTACTCGTGGCCCAGGGTTGGCCGGCCCGTTGCTGGTGGGAACTGGTGGTGCGACTGGGCTTGCTGCGGGATTGGGTATTCCTATTTATGGCGTCAATCATCTCGCTGCACACATTGCAGTAGATGCGCTCGAGAATGAACCGGAACCAACGATCGCCCTCTTAGTCAGTGGTGGACATTCTTCAATACTTGAAGTGCGCGATATCAATAATGACATCAGAGAGCTAGGCGCCACATTTGATGATGCAGCTGGTGAGGCATTCGACAAAATTGCACGGATCCTCGGTTTGCCATTTCCTGGTGGGCCACACTTAGATCGACTAGCGCGCGAAGGAGATCGAGAGGCAATTGATTTTCCACGCGGTCTTACCCTTTTTGCCGACGAGAATGAACGAGCAGAGAAAGAGTTCTCCTTTTCATTTTCAGGGCTTAAGAGCGCAGTTGCACGATGGATTGAAAAGAACCCTGAGCTCACCGATCGGGAACGCGCGAACGTTGCTGCATCATTTCAAGAGGCCGTTGTTGATGTGTTGACTGCGAAAGCAATCGCGGCATCTGCGCGTACCGGAATAGATCGGTTATTGATTGCAGGTGGGGTAGCGGCCAATTCCCGGCTTAGGGCTCTAGCGGGAGAGCGCGCGGCAACGGCAGGTATCACTCTGGCGATTCCAGCCCCTGAGCTCTGTACTGATAACGGGGCGATGGTGGCTGCCCTGGGGGCCCTCGCCGTCGAGGCAGGGCTCGCCCCAGATCGGCTCGCCCTCGATGTCGAGCCTGGGCTGCCGGTCACCTCCTCAAATTGACCGCCTGAGAGCCAGGTTCTACCCTTTGCGTTAGCACTCTCACCCCGACACTGCTAACTGCCCGCACGGTAAACCTGCACGGTAATCCTGCACGGCAAGCAGGGTGTCGCCCGAGGGGCGCGAGGAGATATCACAACATAACTTTTGGAAGGAAGTTCGCTATGGCAGCATCATCAGTAGGGATCAAGCCACTAGAAGATCGCATCGTTGTCAAACCAAGTGATGCAGAGCAGACAACCGCATCTGGTCTTGTCATTCCAGATACCGCCAAAGAGAAGCCGCAAGAGGGCGAAGTTGTCGCCGTAGGTCCAGGGCGCTTTGATGATGGTGTTCGCGTGCCGATGGATGTCAAAGTTGGCGATCGCGTGATGTACAGCAAGTACGGCGGAACCGAAGTCAAGCTCAAGGGAACTGAGTACCTCGTGCTCTCAGCCCGCGACATTCTTGCAATCATCGAATAATCAACCTAGTTAAGGATTAGACGCTCATGGCAAAAATTCTCCAATTTGATGAAGAAGCGCGTCGCGGCATGGAGCGTGGAGTAAATATCCTCGCCGATGTCGTGAAGGTAACTCTGGGACCAAAAGGGCGCAATGTCGTCATCGATAAGAAGTTCGGTGGACCTACCGTTACTAATGACGGCGTAACCATCGCGAAAGAAGTTGAACTTACTGATCCTGCCGAGAATATGGGCGCGCAATTGGTCAAGGAAGTAGCAACGAAGACCAACGATGTTGCTGGCGATGGTACGACCACGGCCACTGTCCTTGCCCAAGCCATGGTTCGCGAAGGGTTGCGAAATCTCGCCGCCGGAGCGCAACCGATGGGCTTGAAGATTGGTATCGAGGCGGCAGTCGCTGCAATCACCACGAAGCTCCATGAAATCGCAACGCCTGTCTCTGGCAAGGCGCAGATTGCTGATATCGCAACTATCTCTGCTCAGGACTCTGCAATCGGAGAATTGATTGCAGATGCCATGGACAAGGTTGGCAAAGATGGCGTTATCACCGTTGAAGAATCGTCAACGACCAATCTTGAACTCGATTTCACCGAAGGCATGCAATTCGATAAGGGATATATCTCTCCATACTTCGTGACTGATGCAGAGCGAATGGAAGCTGTCCTAGAAGATGCGTACGTCCTAGTGACTAGCGGAAAAATTTCAGCGATTTCCGAGATCCTTCCGCTCCTGGAAAAGGTCGTGCAATCAGGGAAGCAACTACTCATCATTGCTGAAGATGTAGAGGGTGAAGCGCTCTCCACTCTTGTCGTGAACCGGATGCGTGGCACCTTCACATCAGTAGCGGTAAAAGCTCCCGGTTTTGGTGATCGTCGTAAAGCAATGCTCCAAGACATCGCAATCCTTACAGGTGGCGAAGTGGTCTCTACTGAAATCGGTCTCAAGCTTGATCAAGTGGGACTTGATGTCCTTGGCCGCGCTCGCCGCGTGGTCGTCACCAAAGACAACACCACTATCGTCGATGGCGCAGGCAAGAAGAGCGATGTCGATGCTCGCGTCAATGAGATTCGTAATGAAATCGAGCGGGCAGACTCTGATTGGGATCGCGAGAAACTCCAAGAGCGAGTTGCCAAACTTGCCGGCGGCGTCTGCGTAATCAAAGTTGGTGCATACACCGAGACAGAACTCAAAGAGAAGAAGCACCGTCTTGAAGATGCTATCTCAGCAACGCGCGCTGCGGTCGAAGAGGGAATCGTTGTAGGTGGCGGCGCTGCGCTCGTTCATGCTGCTGATGTTCTCGCTGATGATCTCGGTAATCATGGTGATGAGGCAGTTGGCGTCCGTTTGGTGCGCAAGGCTTGCGATGAACCACTTCGATGGATTGCCGAGAATGCAGGTCAAGAGGGTTATGTAGTCGTCGCAAAGGTGCGCGCACTCTCTAAGAACGAGGGATACAACGCGGACAGTGATGTCTATGGCGATCTCGTCAAAGATGGCGTCATCGATCCTGTGAAAGTAACCCGTTCAGCTCTTGCTAATGCAGCATCAATTGCAGCGATGTTCATCACCACTGAGGCTCTTGTCTTCGAAAAGAAAGAAGAGGAGATTCCTGCCGCTGGTGGCCATGGCCATTCACATGGACCTGGTGGACATTCCCATTAATGAGTAATCATTAAAAAAGAGGGCCGGTCGTTTCTGGCGACTGGCCCTCTTTTTCGTTGAGGGGGTATTACAGAAGGATTGATTTACATTGCGATTCGGTTGGAGCGTGAAATCAATTCGGCGCGCTCATCTTCGGAGAGCCCACCCCAGATCCCATATGGCTCCTGCACTGCAAGGGCATGCTCGCGACATTGAGTGAGGACAGGGCAGGAGGCGCAGATGGCCTTCGCCTCTACGATCCGCTTACGGCGACTTGGGCCGCGCTCGCCTTCAGGATGGAAGAACATCTCAGCCGGGTAATTCCGGCAGGCTCCTTCGAATTGCCACTCCCAGTTATCAGCAGTTGGCATGGGTAGCCGTGAAATCTCAGCCATTTCCACTCACCTTTTCCTTTACCGTGCGCTACGCTACCAATCGCGCCATAGGTTGTTCAAGTACCAGAAGGGCTTTGGGAGTGAATTTCTGCTGAGAGGGGTGTGAGAGATGGCTCACCACGAGATCGGCCGCGAAACCAGCGGGATAACAGTGGCCGAGTTGGCTCACCGCCTTGGCGTAGCCCCAGCCACCCTACGAACCTGGGACCGTCGCTATGGCCTAGGCCCCTCCACTCACGAGGCGGGAGCGCACCGTCGCTATTCCGATGAGGATCTTGCTCGCCTGGCCGCTATGCGCCGACTGGTCGTCTCGGGGGTACCCCCTCAGCAAGCAGCTCTGATAGCAAAATCCGCTCCCGTCTCGATCGATGAACCGCTTCCGCTGCCCACATTCCAAGATCGCGAGGATGTGGTCGCGGCAATCATCCGCGCTCTCCACAGTATCGACAGCGCCTTCGTAGAAGCTCTCATTCGCCGCGAGATTCTCTCCTCGGGAATTATCAAGACGTGGAATGAAATTCTTGTGCCATCGTTGGTAACAATCGGAAAACAGTGGGAAGAGAGCGGTTCGGGCATAGAGGTAGAGCATCTCTTCTCTGAGATTGTGAAGCGAATCATGCGCGACTGCACTAATGAGATTGAATCTCCGCGAAACCCAAAACCAGTTCTCTTAGCGAGCATTGGTGAAGAACATCATTGCTTGGCAATCCATGCGCTGGCTGCTGCGCTAGCCGAAGTGAACATCGCAACACATTTCCTTGGCGCACGAACACCAGTTGAAGCGCTCTCCGACATGGTCCGAAAGACCCATCCACCAGTTATCTTTCTCTGGGCACAGCTATCTAAGAATGCTGACTATTCAGTGATGACCGCGCTGCCTGCGCTGCGGCCGGCTCCGCGTTTAATTCTGGGCGGTCCAGGATGGCAGGTGGCTCAAGCAACAGGCGCTACCGTGGTGGATAACCTCGTTGAAGCCTGCGAACTCGTCGGTTCGACCATAGGAAAGTAAGCCGCCAATCTCTCACTAGGATTGGGTCTAGAAGGCGGAGGTGAGCATGCGCGAGTTTGAGAAGGTAGCGATGCTCGGCCTGACCTTCGATGACGTGCTCTTACTTCCCGATGCATCCCAGGTGGTTCCGAGTGAAGTGGATACCGCCACTCGATTAACAGAGAAATTCTCGCTACAGGTTCCCATCATCTCTTCGGCAATGGATACCGTCACCGAAAGTTCGATGGCAATTGCAATGGCGAAGGCGGGCGGCGCAGGAATCATCCATCGCAATTTATCGATAGCAGATCACGTTACTCACGTTAAATCGGTGAAGGCTGCAGGTGGAGCGCTCGCCGGTGCTGCCGTTGGCGTTGGCGACGATGGATTCGCACGCGCTCTGGCGCTCATGGAAGTTGGCGTTGATGTTCTCGTTGTTGATACCGCTCATGGACATCACCAAGGCGTGTTAGATGCGATTGCGAAGATTAAAAAAGCCAATCCGACACAACAAGTAATTGGTGGCAATGTCGCTACCCGCGCAGGCGCTCAAGCGCTAATCAATGCTGGTGCCGATGCCGTGAAAGTAGGAGTGGGTCCTGGTTCGATATGTACTACTCGAGTTGTTGCTGGTGTGGGCGTTCCGCAAATCACTGCAATTATGGAGGCGCACAAGGCAACAAGTTCGGCAGGAGTGCCGCTTATCGCTGATGGTGGAATTCAATATTCCGGCGATATCGTCAAAGCAATCGTTGCAGGTGCAGATGTTGTGATGCTCGGATCGCTCTTTGCTGGTTGTGAAGAATCACCTGGCGAATGGCATGAAGAGAATGGTGCAAAGTTCAAGTCATATCGCGGCATGGGTTCACTCGGCGCCATGGCATCGCGTGGGGCGACTCCCTCATATTCAAAGGATCGCTACATGCAAGATGACATTCTCTCTGAAGATAAATTGGTGCCAGAGGGAATCGAGGGGCGCGTCTCCTATCGCGGTACCGTCACACAAGTGGTCCATCAACTAGCAGGGGGACTTCGTTCGGGTATGGGTTATGCCGGTGCGCGGAACATCTCAGATTTACAGCAGAATGGACGGTTCGTGCAGATTACTTCAGCGGGGTTACGAGAGAGCCATCCACACAGCATTGATCAGACCATCGATGCGCCGAATTATCGGGGACGGTGAATATGAGCGAGATCGAGATTGCTCCAGGTAAGCGTGCGCGCCATACCTATTCCTTTGATGACATTGCGATTGTGCCGAGTCGCCGCACCCGTAATCCGGAGGACGTTTCGACTGCATGGCAGATTGATGCATATAAGTGTGAGATTCCTATGCTCGCAGCTCCCATGGATTCAGTGGTCTCTCCTGAGACGGCGATTGAGATTGGAAAGCAAGGGGGAATTGGAGTCCTTAATCTTGAGGGGTTATGGACGCGGTATGAGAATCCACGGATTCCACTCGGTGAAATCGCCTCCATTCCCGATCACCAAGTAACGCGAAGAATGCAGGAGCTCTACTCTGCTCCGATTCGACCTGAGTTGATAAAAGAGCGGATTGCGGAGGTGCGCGCCGGGGGAGTGACTGTTGCTGCCGCGCTCTCGCCTAAACGTGCTGCAGAGTTTCATAAGGTCGTGATCGATTCTGGCGTTGATATTTTTGTGATCCGCGGAACGACGGTGAGCGCTGAACATGTTTCGCCGAAAGATAAAGATACTGCGTTGAATTTAAAGAAATTCATTTATGAATTAGATGTGCCAGTGATTGTGGGTGGCGTTGCTACTGCTAACGCTGCGCTCCACCTGATGCGTGCTGGCGCTGCGGGAATCTTGGTGGGATTTGGTGGTGGTGCGGCGCACACCACTCGCCAGGTTCTCGGTGTGGCAGTTCCGATGGCAACGGCAGTTGCCGAAGTTGCTGCTGCGCGACGGGAGTACCTCGATGAATCTGGTGGGCGTTACGTTCATGTGATTGCCGATGGATCGGTTGGTCGTAGCGGAGATATCGCTAAAGCAATTGCATGTGGCGCTGATGCTGTGATGATGGGTTCGCCTCTTGCCCGCGCGGTGGAATCACCCGGTAAAGGTTGGCACTGGGGAGTTGAAGCGGTACATCCGGAGCTTCCGCGTGGCCAACGGGTTCACGTGGGCACCGTGGGAACACTCGCTGAGATTTTGCATGGCCCTTCACATAACGCTGATGGCACTATGAATTTGTTTGGCGCACTTCGCCGCGCAATGGCTACAACTGGGTATTCGGATGTGAAGGAGTTCCAGCGAGTCGAGGTGGTTATCCATCGCCCGTGATTTGGTGCTCGTCGTAGATTTCGGAGCGCAGTACGCACAGCTGATTGCCCGACGGGTTCGTGAGGCGAAAATTTATAGCGAGATTGTTCCGCATACGATGAGTGTGCGCGAGCTGCTCGATAAAAAACCGAAAGCAATCATCCTCTCGGGTGGACCTTCGAGCGTGTATGAAAGTGGCGCACCGAAATTAGATGAAGCGCTATTGCGCTCTGGCGTTCCGGTCTTTGGAATTTGTTACGGATTTCAAGTGATGGCTGCGACCCTTGGCGGTGAGGTAGGTAAGACGGGTGCGCGCGAATATGGTCGAACCGAATTGACCGTACATAGCAATTCACCGTTATTTAATGGGCTACCTAAAGCACAACAGGTATGGATGTCCCATGGCGACAGCGTGGTTCGTGCACCAGAAGGTTTTACTGTTACAGGTTCGACTTCGCAGACTCCTGTTGCATCATTTGAATCACCGGATGGGAAATTAGCTGGAGTTCAGTATCACCCAGAAGTGGTGCACTCTACATACGGCCAAGAGGTACTAGAGCGTTGGTTGATTGGCGTGGTGGGATGCGAACCTTCATGGACCGCTTCGAACATCGCCGAAGAACAAATTGAACGGATTCGCGTGCAAGTTGGTTTAGAGCGAGTTATTTGTGGTCTCTCTGGTGGAGTTGATTCAGCTGTTGCCGCTGCAATCGTGCAACGTGCAGTGGGAGCGCAACTCACCTGTGTTTTTATTGATCATGGATTACTTCGCCAAGGTGAGGCAGAGCAAGTAGAACGTGATTTTGTTGCCGCAACGGGCGTGAAATTGAAAGTCGTCAATGCTAAAGAGAAGTTTCTTGGCGCGCTCAAAGGTGTGACTGACCCTGAAGAGAAGCGGAAGATTATCGGGCGAGAATTTATCCGCTCATTTGAAGGTGCAGCACGAGAGAGTGCAGCGAGTGATGTGAAGTTCTTAGTGCAGGGAACGCTTTATCCTGATGTTGTTGAATCTGGTGGCGGAAGTGGAACAGCAAATATCAAGAGCCATCACAATGTGGGCGGACTTCCCGATGATTTGCAATTTGGATTAGTTGAGCCGCTGCGAACTCTCTTCAAAGATGAGGTACGTGCACTTGGTTTGGAGTTAGGACTCCCAGAGGCGATTGTCTGGCGTCAACCATTTCCTGGTCCCGGATTGGGTATTCGAATTATTGGCGAAGTTACCCAGCCACGCTTAGAGCTCTTACGCCATGCCGATGCAATTGCTCGCGAAGAGTTACATAACGCAGGGCTCGATCGGGAGATTTGGCAATGTCCTGTTGTGTTACTTGCTGATGTCCATAGCGTGGGTGTGCAGGGAGATGGCAGAACTTATGGGCACCCGATTGTCTTACGTCCAGTATCGAGTGAGGATGCGATGACTGCTGATTGGTCACGTTTGCCTAACGATGTATTAGCCAAGATTTCTAACCGCATCACCAATGAAGTTCATGGGGTAAATCGGGTCGTATTGGACATCACCAGTAAGCCCCCCGCAACAATCGAGTGGGAGTAGGTCGAAAAACTCGACTTTCGAACGAGTGCAAAACTAATATAAATATGTGCGTAAATCGCTCTTTGGGATCCTGGTCTTAGCTTTATTTGCTCCAGCTGGTACTGGCGCCATAGCTCAAGATCGAATCGAAGAGCATTGGATTGCCCCACAAGCAAGTCAAGCAGGCGAAGTGGGTTTTGGTTTCGATGATCGTGAAGATTACTTTTTCATTCCTGCTCTACGAGCAGTTGTCTATAAAAATGGAGTTGCTACTGGTCCTCTATGTAAATCGGTGAGTGATCCACTCTGTGCTAATTCTGAATACTTTACTATCAAAGCAATGCTTGTTCCATGTACAAACAGGAGTGAGAAAAATTGTATTGATGCAGTCTTTGCACGCGGAAATAATGGGAAGAATGTCAAGGGAATCTTCAAAGACTTCGTCACCAAAGACGATAAGTATTACTGGAGTGGAGATTCTGTAAAAAATATTCCCGATTCCAAAGTAGAAACTATCTGGACCTTCCCTGGTATCACTCATCCAGGAGGTTCAGATTTTCTAGTGTCAGTCCTCTTGGATGGCACTTATGAAGAGGGCAAGCAACCGTTCTGGGAGCGGGTAGTGACCATGCTGCAACCTGTAAGCACCGTATTAGATGGAACAGCTCGACGTGCCTACTCGCTTCCTAACGAGCGCCTAGATGATTTTTTCCCCGAAGAAGCAATTAAGCAGCGCTTCACATTTAACGGTGCACAAGTGGGAACCATACATAAGAATTGTGCGGCAACTACTGATGGTGTCTGTTTTAAGAGGGAGCAATTTCCTAGCAACACCTCTTTTGCCGTATCGATTAGAACAAGTAGCAAGGTGAGTGGCTGGATTCACGGACGCATGCGCGGGCCCCAGGTAGTGGTGAGAAATGCTGGAGATTATTGGATAACTGCGGTCAATGGATCTCCCACCGAAGTCCCAGTTGTGGCTCAATGGATTGCAAAAAATCAATTCACAGAGTCTCTTCAAAGCGAGTTTCGTAACGCACCGCTCACATTCGTGACAGCGGGCGATGGAGGTTTAGCCCAGAGATACTCGACGGCAGGTGATTTCAATAAAGTTACATTGCAACGCTTTAATCTGGTTCTTCCTTTTGCAAAGGATACGGCTAGTGCTACTCCAAAAATATGGGCTTTTGGCAGCTTGCGTCCACGAGATTTGCTCCGTGATGCCGACGCGCTTGGAGGGAAGAAAGAGTGCCTAACGAAAACAGATGGTCTAGCCGGAGTAGTAACCACCAATGCCACTGTTTATGATGGCTCGATACCAGCATTCAATGCTGCGGAGCAGACTTTGGATTATCTGGTAAGCGCGCCACATTTTGCTGCAAACGGAAGAGAATTTGGCGGTACCTATGACTTGATAATGAGAGCGGACGTTGCCAAGTGCATCTATGGATTTGATCGCACTCCCGCTTCGGCAACCATCTCAGTACTGAGCGAAGATGGTGTGGAGCGACTTACGACCGTGAATCTACTTGAACGTCGCGGCTGGTTGATTTTTGCTGCATACGGTTTTAACTTTTCCTCACCTAAAATCAAAATAAAGCTAAGCCAATCGGCTGTGCCAGGCGCCAAGGACAGCGCAGAACATTTAGTCGAAGAGGATTTTCTTGAGGTTAAAGAAGAGGTCATGACTCCTGCGCAGAGTTCAGAAACAGCTCAAAGTTCCCCAGTTGTAAAACCCGCCGCGAGGAAACCAACTACAAAGACAGTTACCTGCTCTAAAGGCAAATCAATCCGTAAAATCAGCGGTATAAGCCCCAAATGCCCGAAGGGTTACAAGTTAGTTAAATAGTTAATTTGTATTAACTACTCGGAATGCCTCGGCGATTCGACCTTCAGGTAAACCACCATTAGTTGCATTCCGTTCGCCCCATTCGCGAACCATCTTCTCTAAATCCGCATTGTGCGCCGTTTGGCTCACATGGGCATTAAGCGCCGCCATCTTGTTTGGGAAAGTCTCCGTGATATCGATGTAGTGATTCGGTGTAACCATCGACATCACCCAGACTTCTTTTACTCGCCACGGTTCGAGACCTTCATCGAGTAAATCCATGAATGCAAAACGATTACGCGCATCTGGATATACAGCTTGGATCGCAGCTTCTCCAGCAGCCATGTGATCTGGATGGCTTGCACCGAGTCGATCCCAATTTCGCTCTGGACTTTGGATTACTAAACGATCTGGTTGGAAACGACGGATTGCGCGGACGATTTTCTTACGTAATTCAATAGTGGGTTCGAGCCAGCCATCACGATAATTCAAGAATTCCATATCCGTGACGCCAAGAATTTTTCCGGCATCACGTTGTTCTTTCTGTCTAATTACTTGCATCTGATCGCGCGGAATATCTGGATCTTCCCCACCTTGGTCACCATTAGTGGCGATGCAATAGCCAACCTCGATTCCCTTAGCGGTCCACTGCGCAATAGTTCCCCCAGCCCCGAAGTCGATGTCATCAGGGTGCGCGGTCACTGCGAGGATTCGTGAAATCTCATGGTCGGCAATCGGCTCCATGGCGCTCCTTATCAGTGGCTCAGGTTAGGCTCGTACATTATGAGTGAAACCGGGTCCAATCACCCACTCCTTGACGGGTTAAACCCAGCACAGCGCGAAGCGGTCATTCACGCTGGTTCACCACTTCTGATCGTCGCTGGCGCCGGGTCGGGAAAAACCCGAGTCCTCACCAATCGAATCGCTTACCTCCTCGCCGCACGTGCATTCGCTCCTTACGAAATCCTCGCCATTACCTTCACCAATAAAGCAGCGGGCGAGATGCGTGAGCGGGTTCAAGCCCTCGTCGGGCTGCGCGCCAAATCGATGTGGGTCTCCACTTTCCACTCCGCGTGTGTACGAATCTTGCGCCAAGAGGCGGTCGCTGCTGGTTACAAGCAGAACTTCACCATTTACGATCAGAGTGATGCGCAACGTTTAGTCGCGCTCATCGGCAAGGATCTCAATCTCGATCCGAAAAGATATAACCCACGGCAGATCCACGCGCTCATCAGCAATGCCAAGAATGAATTGATGGGACCAGCCGACTATGCCAATCAAACAACGAACCATTTCGAAGAGATAGTCGCTGAAACTTACGCCATCTACCAGAAGAAATTACACGAGGGAAATGTTTTTGATTTTGATGATCTGATTATGAAGACCGTCGAGTTACTGCAGCGCCACCCCGAGGTAAAGGCGCGTTACCGCTCTAGGTTTCGACATGTTCTCGTCGATGAGTATCAAGATACCAACCATGCCCAATATGTATTAGTACGTGAATTAGTCGGTAATGAGAGCGATGGCTTCCCACTTGCCGAACTTTGCGTTGTTGGTGATGCCGATCAATCAATCTATGCTTTCCGAGGCGCAACTATCCGCAATATCCTCCAATTTGAAGAGGATTACCCATCTGCGCGCACCATCTTGCTTGAGCAGAACTATCGTTCGACCCAAAACATCCTCTCGGCTGCAAATGCAGTAATTACAAATAACGCGAGTCGAAAGGCGAAGAACCTCTGGAGCGACTCTGGCGCAGGATCGGCAATCATCACCTACGAAGCCGATGACGAGCGCGATGAAGCCGAGTTCGTCGTGAACGAGATTCGCAGCTTGCAGAGCGAGGGAATCTCCCAACCGGGGGAGACTGCGATTTTCTACCGAACCAATAATCAATCTCGCCCCTTTGAAGAGGTCTTTATGCGTAGCGCTATTCCCTACAAAGTTGTTGGGGGAGTCCGCTTCTACGAACGAAAAGAAGTCCGAGATTTACTCGCTTATTTACGAGTGTTAGCAAATCCCTACGATGAGATCTCACTCCGACGAATCATCAATACTCCCAAACGCGGAATCGGTGATAAAGCGATTGCCTCCCTCGATGCTCTTGATCTTCCACTTTGGGATGCGCTCTTTAGGTGCGACCAAGCCTCGGACCTGTCTGCACGCGCAATCTCCGCAATCGATCAATTTGCAAATCTCATGGCGACCTTGCGCACCATGGTCGAGAAGGGTTTTAAGCCATCAGTCATTGCTGAGGCAGTCATCGAACAGAGCGGTTTGGGCGCTGAACTCTCCGACAGTACCGACCCACAAGATGAAGGGCGATTAGAAAATATCGAGGAGTTGGTAGCAGTCGCGCAAGAGTATGAAGAGGACGAAAATCCTCAAGGCGACGACGATGCGCTTTCCGAGATATCACTTGTCGGATTCTTAGAGCGGGTCTCGCTCGTTGCAGATTCTGATCAAATCCCCGATGGTGAAGATCACGGTGGCGTCGTTACCTTGATGACCTTGCACACCGCCAAGGGATTGGAGTTTCCTACCGTCTTCCTCACTGGACTGGAGGAGGGCGTCTTCCCGCACTCGCGTTCATTAGGTGATCCCAATGAGATCGAAGAGGAGCGACGTCTTGCATATGTTGGCCTCACTCGCGCTCGCGAACGTCTCTATCTCACGCGCGCGTCAACCCGTTTTATGTTCGGCACTCCAACCTACAACGCACCTTCACGTTTCTTCGGCGAGATTCCAGAACATCTCATGGAACAAAAATCGCCAACCTTCACACCAAAGATCAAAAGCGCACCTGCAGTACGTTCAACTGGTAAACGTGTCATCTCTCTCGATTTGGCAGTAGGCGATCGCGTCCTCCATCAGACCTTCGGAATCGGCCACGTTCGTTCCCTCACAGGCGAGGGGGAGCGCGCTGAAGCCACCATTGACTTCGGGAATTACGGCGAGCGCCGCCTTTTACTCCGCTATGCCCCAGTGGAAAAACTATGATTTGGCGCCAAGGCTGAGTGCGTGGCACGGTAGCGCTATGGGAAGTAGGCCAATCCGAGTAGTGGTCGCGAAGGCTGGCCTTGATGGCCATGATCGCGGCGCGAAGGTAGTGGCGCGAACCCTCCGTGATGCAGGGTGCGAGGTGATCTACACCGGTCTTCACCAGAGTCCAGAAGAGATAGTCACCACCGCCATTCAAGAAGATGCCGATGCAATTGGTCTTTCGATTCTTTCCGGGGCCCACCTCACTCTCTTCCGACGAATCATGGAGCTTCTCGGAGATCGGAAGATTCTCGTCTTCGGTGGTGGGGTTATTCCCGATGATGACATTAAGGAATTGAGCGCGTTAGGCGTAGCCAAGATTTTCACTTCAGGCGCGTCCACCAACGAGATTGCCGATTGGGTCAAAGAGGCAGTTGGTCATCGCTAGGATTACACGAGCAATTCCAGAGGTGTCTGAAGCGAGAGGTAGAAGTAGTGGATCTTTTCGAGTATCAAGCGCGCGATTTATTCGAGGCACATGGAATTCCGGTTCTTGCAGGCAAAGTCGCAACGACACCTCATGAGGCAAAGCGCGCCGCTGCTGGAATGGGTGGCAAGGTTGTCGTCAAGGCGCAGGTGAAGATTGGTGGCCGCGGGAAAGCAGGCGGCGTGAAACTTGCTACTGATCCTGATGATGCATTCGCTAAAGCGGAAGCAATCCTTGGAATGGATATCAAAGGTCACACCGTACATAAAGTAATGATTGCCCAAGCTGCACCTATCAAAGAGGAGTACTACCTAGCGATTCTCCTAGATCGAGCGGCGCGCTCCTTTCTTGTCATGGCATCAGTTGCTGGCGGCATGGATATCGAACAGGTAGCGCACGAAACCCCTGAGAAATTAGCGAAAGTCCATATCGACCCAGCAAAGGGCATCGATGCTGCGCTCGCCCAATCCATTGCACAGCAGGCGCAATTCCCCAGCGATGTGCAGAAACAGGTAGCCGATGTTTTGGTCAAACTCTGGGCATGTTTTGTCGCTGAAGATGCAACGTTGGTTGAAGTGAACCCGCTAGTGAAGACTGAGGATGGTCGGGTTATCGCTCTCGATGGCAAGGTCACACTCGATGACAATGCGGGATTTCGTCATCCAGATCATGAGGCGCTCGTTGATCACGCTTCAACAAATCCACTCGAGGCCCTCGCGAAAGAGAAAGATCTCAATTACGTAAAACTAGATGGTCAAGTGGGAATTATTGGGAATGGCGCCGGTCTTGTGATGAGCACGCTCGATGTTGTGGCATACGCAGGTGAGAAATTTGGTGGCATGAAGCCTGCCAACTTCCTCGATATCGGTGGGGGCGCATCTGCTCAAGTCATGGCTGATGGACTCTCGATTATTTTGAATGATAAAGATGTGAAGTGCGTTTTCGTCAACGTCTTTGGTGGCATCACTGCATGCGATGCAGTTGCCAATGGAATTATCCAGGCGCTCGAGATGTTGGGCAACAAAGCAACGAAACCCATTGTGGTTCGCCTCGATGGAAATAATGTTCTCGAGGGGCGCCGGATTTTGAAAGAGGCCAATCACCCTCTTGTCGAACAAGCTGAGACTATGGATGGCGCAGCTGCACGCGCCGCAGAATTGGCGGCTAAATAATGAGCATCTTCCTCAATAAAGATAGTCGCGTCATCGTCCATGGCATGACGGGTTCTGAAGGAACGAAACATACAAAGCGAATGCTCAAGTCAGGTACCAACATTGTCGGTGGTGTGACACCGGGTAAGGGTGGCCAGAGCGTTGATATGGATGGCACGAGCCTTCCAGTCTTCAATTCTGCTAAGGAAGCGGTCGCAGCTACTGGAGCAAATGTCTCCGTTATCTTCGTCCCTGCAAAGTTCACCAAAGCAGCAGTAATCGATGCAGTTGATGCACAGGTGCCACTTGCGGTGGTGATTACCGAGGGGATTCCCGTTCACGATTCGACGCAATTTGTCGCCTATGCGCAGAGCAAAGGCACTACTCGAATTATTGGTCCGAATTGCCCCGGCTTAATCACTCCAGGTGAATCGAATGTGGGAATCATTCCGGCAGATATCACGGGTAGTGGGCCGATTGGATTGGTTTCCAAATCAGGAACCCTCACCTATCAGATGATGTACGAACTTCGCGATATCGGATTCTCCACCGCAGTAGGTATTGGTGGCGATCCAGTGATTGGCACCACCCATATCGATTCTCTTCGCGCCTTCCAAGATGATCCGAAGACTGAAGCAATCGTCATGATTGGTGAAATTGGTGGCGATGCCGAAGAACGTGCAGCAGCTTTCATTAAAGAGTATGTAACCAAGCCCGTTGTTGGATATGTTGCTGGCTTCACTGCTCCGGAGGGCAAGACGATGGGTCATGCAGGTGCAATCGTCTCGGGATCTTCTGGCACGGCATCGGCAAAGCGAGATGCGCTTGAGGCAGTTGGCGTTCGCGTTGGTGTAACGCCATCGGAGAGTGCACAACTACTCCGCTCCATCCTCGGACGCTAATGATGGCGCGCCCGCTCATTGCTGGCGCTTCAGAAGGAGTGCGCGCTGCGCTCTCCACCTTCCTTCCACTGGCACTTGTTGTGCTCATTGCATGGGCAACAGCCGGTTCGCTCAGTGGCGAGATGAGCGATGCGCTACGTGGGGCTTTCTGGGTCTGGTTAGGAGCACATCACCTCACCTTTTCGCTCGCCTTACCACCCAGCGGTATTCCTGGGGTTTTGAGTTTCCTTCCCCTTGGTGCGCTGATTTTTCCCTTTATCGCCTTTCGTGGGGCGCTCAATCGACTACATCGTCAATTCGATAGCGCACGAGCATTAAATGCAAAACAACGACAGAGTTTGATTGGGTTATTTTTCACTTATACGTTGATTATGATCATCGCGAGCCTCGGCTCACGTTCACCAGATGTGCAACCGCGCTGGTGGTGGGCTCCACTAATTGTTATTGCACTTATTGTCGTCGCAGAGTTCACCTTAGTCGTCCCTTCAGGTACGCCCTCACTGCTCCGAGATCTGACACGAATTTCTATCATCGTCATTGGTGGACTCTTAGGGATAGGTTCGCTCTTCTATTCGATTTCCTTGGCCTTTCATTTCTCGGTAGTTCGCAATCTCTACGCGGTTCTGGATGCCGGAATTATCGGTGGCATCTTGCTCACCGTACTTTCGATTCTCACCTTGCCAAATATGGCGATCTCGGCGCTCTCTTATCTGTTGGGAAGCGGTTTCGCTCTTGGAAGTGGCACCTTAATTTCCCCTGGTTTCCATCAACTCAATGAGATACCTGTCTTTCCGTTACTGGGGGCGATTCCAAGGCAGACCCACCCCTACTTATATCTCGGAGCGCTCATTGGAATTGGTGCTGGGGTCTTCGTGATGACCATTCTCAAACGAACTTCATTAAGTCAGATGCGCTTTGGTTACCTTATCTTTCCACTCATCCTCACTTTCATCATCTTCTTGCTCACCTGGTTGAGCAATGGCACCTTATTAGGAGGTTCGCTAAACACTATCGGTCCATCACTCTGGCAATTCCCTGCACTTTTCTTATTGCAAATCTCGGCTGGAATGGGTCTTAAGGTTGCATATGACAAATGGGGGCCCCGCTGAGTATTAATGGGAAGAAATCCATTGTCATCCTCGCATCGGGTGAGGGAAGTGTCGCGCAAGCTCTCATCGACGCAGCGACAGAACCAACTGGCGCTCTCTACGAACATATAAAAATCGCACGAGTAATTAGCGAAATTCCAGAGGCTGGCATTTTCCGCAGAGCTAGAGCGGCAAAGGTGCCAACCGAGCTCGTACCTTTTCGAAGTGGAGACCAACGCGGCGCATGGGAAAAGGAGTTAGAGAGGGCGATTACAAGTGTAGATCCCTGGTTAGTGGTCAGCGCTGGCTTCATGAAAATTCTCTCGCCAACATTTGTAAATACTTTTCGTATCATCAACACACATCCCTCGCTCTTGCCAGCATTTCCCGGTGCATATGCGGTGCGCGATGCCCTTACTGCTGGGGTGCACGAAAGTGGCTGCACACTCCACCACATCGATGCAGGGGTGGATACTGGAGAGATCATTGCACAACGAAGATTGACGATTATGTCGGGAGAGAGTGAAGAGGCGCTCCATAATCGAATCAAGGAGCTTGAGAGAGAAATGATTGTCGCTGGCATACTTAGCCTGGTCTTGGCCGAGAAGGGGATGTGATGCGAAAGCCCATTAAGCGAGCTCTAGTGAGCGTGTATGACAAGGGTGGCTTGATTGAATTCGCTCGGGAGTTGCATCAAAACGGAGTAGAGATTGTCTCCACCGGCAGCACCGCATCAACTATTGAAAAAAGTGGAATTCCCGTTGTGCGAGTAGAGGAGTTAACTGGATTTCCTGAGTCACTCGATGGGAGAGTGAAGACTCTCCATCCGGTGATACACGCTGGAATATTGGCTGATCTTCGATTAACCGGTCATGGTGAACAATTGCGTGATCTTGGCATTGCCCCATTTGATTTAGTAGTGGTGAGCCTCTATCCCTTTGCTGAAACAGTGCACAGTGGCGCCAGCGTTGATCAATGTATCGAGCAGATAGATATTGGCGGTCCGAGCATGATTCGTGGCGCAGCCAAAAACCATCAGAGCGTTGCTGTGGTCTCGAGCATCTCTCAATATCCAATCATTATCGATGCGCTGAAGAGCGGTGGTACCACGTTGGCAGAGCGAGAAGGCCTAGCGCTTGCTGCATTCCGTGCAACAGCTAGTTATGACATTGCGGTGGCGAGATGGCTAGGCGAACAATCGCAAGAAGAGAGTCCTGATTGGGTAGGAGTGAGTTTTACCAAGATTCGGACGCTACGGTACGGCGAAAATCCACATCAAGGCGCAACTCTTTATTCAGAGAGCGGAAATACTTCAGGGCTAGCGAATGCAGTTGTCCTCCACGGAAAAGAAATGTCCTATAACAATTACGTGGATATTGAGGCCGCGTGGCGAGCAGCTCATGATCATCAGGCGCCAGCTGTAGCCATCATCAAACATACCAACCCGTGTGGAATTGCAATCGGCCAATCAATTAGCGAGGCGTATCAACGGGCCCATAGTTGTGATCCCGTCTCAGCTTTCGGTGGTGTCATCGCAGCCAATCGCATCGTGACTCGCGAAATGGCAGAGCGAGTATCCGAAGTCTTCACCGAAGTGATTGCCGCGCATGACTTCGAAGATGCAGCGCTTGAGATATTGAAGCAGAAGCCCTCAATTCGAATTCTTAAAGTAGAGCCAGTCAATGCCGATCGAGAACTTCGTCATATCGACGGCGGTCTTCTTGTTCAGAATTTCGATCGCGTCAATGGCGAAGGCGATAAGGCAGATAATTGGAAATTGGTAGCCGGCAGGGCACTTTCCGGACAAGAGCTTGCCGATCTTGAATTTGCCTGGCGGAGCGTTCGTTCTGTGAAGAGTAATGCGATCTTGCTAGCCAAAGATGGCGCGGCTGTGGGGATAGGAATGGGACAAGTCAATCGAGTTGATTCAGCGCGGTTAGCAATCACCCGAGCTGGCGAACGTTCGAAGGGCAGTTATGCAGCAAGCGATGCATTCTTTCCATTTGCTGATGGTGTAGAAATTTTGATTGATGGCGGCGTAACGGCAATTGTGCAACCAGGTGGGAGCGTTCGCGACGAAGAGGTGATTGCAGCAGTCGAAAAAGCAGGAGTAACCATGTATTTCACCGGCGTTCGCCACTTTGCCCATGCCTAATTGAGAGGTAAAAGCCGGTTAGACTTCTGCCATGAGCGCGATGATCCTTGATGGCAAGCAGGTTGCCCACGAAATTAAGGAAGAGCTCGCTGCTCGAGTTAAAACTCTCAAGGCAAAGCCAGGACTGGGAACAGTACTTGTCGGTGATGATCCAGGATCACATGCATATGTAGGCGGTAAACATAAGGATTGCGCCGAAGTTGGTATCCATTCGATTCGAGTGGAATTACCAGCGAGCGCAACCTTCAACGATATTCGCGCTGCGCTACGAGATCTCAACGGAGCCCCTGAATGCACCGGATACATCGTGCAGTTACCGCTACCCAAAGGGATCGATGCCAACGCGATACTCGAAGAGATTGATCCTGCCAAGGATGCAGATGGATTACATCCGCTCAATCTTGGGAAATTAGTTCTTGATCAACCTGCGCCGCTGCCCTGTACGCCACGTGGAATTGTCGAACTCCTTGCGCGATATCGGGTCAGACTCAACGGCGCCGAGGTTGTAGTGGTCGGACGCGGACTTACAGTGGGTAGGCCGCTGGGATTGCTGTTATCGCGCAAGCGGGAGAGCGCGACAGTCACTGTTACCCATTCGGCAACTGTTGACTTGCATTCACATTTGCTACGTGCAGATATTGTCATCGCCGCATTAGGTAAAGCACACTTCATTACCGCGGAAAATATCAAAGCTGGCGCTGCAGTACTTGATGTGGGAATCACCCGAACTGAATCTGGATTACTCGGTGATGTCCATCCAGATGTGCGCAATCGTGCGGGTTTTTTTGCGCCGATGCCGGGTGGAGTCGGTCCGATGACCCGCGCGATGTTGTTGACCAATGTGGTTGAGGCGGCGGAGCGATCCCACATATGAGCACAGTTGCCCTCATTCTGGTGGCGCTCTCAACCACAATGAGCGTGCTCCTCTCTGTACGGGTAGGCGCCTTGGTTCTCGCTGCCGGCCTGGCTCTCATGGCGCTTCTGGCCCATCTTCAGCGGGGCAAACGGACTCCCTGGCGGAGCGATCTGAGCGACGTTGCCTCTCTCGCAACGCTCGCATTGGCGCTGCTGGCGCTGGCATTAGTACTGCCGTAGCAACTTCGCGCCAGCGGTAGAGTTATCTTGATATCAAGAGAGATTGGGGCCCCAAGCATGGCAGGTCGTGTCACAGTGGTCGGAGCTGGTTTTTATGGTTCAACAACCGCACTTCGATTAGCCGAGTACAACATTTTTGATGAGGTAATCCTTACCGACATCGTTGAGGGAAAGCCTGAGGGTCTAGCCCTTGATATCAATCAATCTCGTTCCATCGAAGGATTTGAGACGCTGATGATTGGTGCTACCACAACTCCAGATGGCGCTGGATATGAAAAGACTGCGAACTCTGATGTCGTAGTAATTACCGCGGGTTTACCGCGCAAGCCAGGCATGAGTCGAATGGACTTACTCGGAGTCAATGCCGGAATCGTTCGTGGCGTTGCGGAGAATGTAGCTAAACATAGCCCTAGTGCGGTCATTATCGTGGTCTCCAATCCACTCGATGAGATGACAGCGTTGGCACAAATTGCATCTGCTTTTCCTTACAACCGCGTTATGGGCCAAGCAGGAATGCTTGACACCGCGCGCTTTACAAACTTTGTCGCAACAAAACTCGGTGTAAAAGTAAGCGATGTCGAGACTCTTACTCTTGGATCGCATGGAGACACTATGGTTCCTGTTCCCAGTCGTTGTCGCGTCAATGGGAAACCGTTAAGTGAATTACTCTCTGCAGCTGATATCGAAGAATTAGTCGTGAAAACTCGAAATGGCGGCGCCGAAATTGTGGCTCTGCTAAAAACCGGTTCTGCCTATTACGCACCATCGGCTGCAGCTGCTCGAATGGCGAAGGCAGTTATCGAAGATTCGGGTGCGATCATGCCGGTATGTGCATGGGTCAACGGCGAATATGGCATTTCTGGCGTATATCTTGGCGTCGAAGCTGAGATCGGCAAAACCGGTATTAAGCGCGTGGTAGAAACCAAGCTCACCGATAGTGAATTGGCTGAGTTGAAAGTAGCTGCCGAAGCGGTCCGCGCCAAACAAGCAGATGTTAAGAATCTTTAATAAGGAAGGTAATCAAATAATGTCAAAAATTAAAGTGACGGGAACCGTAGTCGAACTTGATGGTGATGAGATGACCAGGATTATTTGGCAATTCATCAAAGATCAACTTATTCTGCCTTACCTTGATGTCAATCTTGAATACTACGATCTTGGTATCGAACATCGCGACGCTACTGACGATCAGGTCACTGTAGATAGCGCTCATGCAATTAAAAAGCATGGCGTCGGCGTGAAGTGCGCGACTATTACGCCAGATGAGGCTCGTGTCAAAGAATTTAATTTAAAGAGCATGTGGAAATCACCTAACGGCACCATTCGTAACATCCTTGGTGGCGTCATCTTCCGCGAACCGATCATCATCAGCAACGTGCCACGCCTCATCCCACATTGGACTAAGCCAATTGTTATTGGCCGCCACGCTTTCGGTGACCAATATCGTGCGACTGACTTCAAAGTCCCAGGTCCAGGAAAGTTGACGGTCACTTTCACTCCCGCCGACGGCTCTAAGCCGATGGAATTCAATGTCTTTGATTTCCCAGGCTCTGGTGTAGCGATGACGATGTACAACCTTGACGATTCAATCCGTGATTTCGCACGCGCCTCTATGAACTATGGCTTAGCTCGAAAGTATCCGGTATATCTATCTACGAAGAACACCATTTTGAAGGCATACGATGGACGCTTCAAAGATATTTTTGCTGAAATCTACGAGAGTGAATTTAAGAGCCAATTCCAAGCAGCAGGTATCGAATATGACCATCGATTGATTGATGACATGGTGGCGACCTCGCTTCGATGGGAGGGTGGTTACGTCTGGGCATGTAAGAACTACGATGGAGATGTTCAATCGGATACTGTCGCACAAGGGTATGGATCACTCGGTCTTATGACATCGGTGTTGATGACTCCCGATGGAAAGACAGTTGAATCTGAAGCGGCTCACGGCACGGTCACTCGCCACTACCGCGATCACCAAGCAGGTAAGGCAACATCTACTAATCCCATCGCATCAATATTTGCATGGACACGTGGTTTGGCTCATCGCGCAAAACTTGATAACAATCCAGAGCTTGCGCAATTTGCTGACACGCTCGAGAAGGTATGTGTGCAGACCGTCGAGCAAGGGAAGATGACCAAGGATCTAGCGTTACTGATCAGCAAAGATGCTCCGTGGCTCAATACCCAAGAGTTCCTCGCTGCAATTGATGAGAATCTTAAGAAGGCTATGGCTTAACTTGGGGCTTAATAACCCGATTGTTGCAAGAAAAAACCCGCCCCTAGTGAACTAGAGGCGGGTTTTTTATGATGACTTAGAGGCGCTTGCCTGATGCTGCATCGAAGACGTGTACTGCAGATGTATCTGCAGTGACCGAGACAGTGTCGCCAGCCTTCGGTGGATTCTTTGGATCCCAACGAACGATGACTTGAGCACCCTCTTCTGCACTGGCATTGGTAAGGGAGATACCCGATGCGACAGGCTTTCCATAGACGAACGCATCAGAACCGAGCTCTTCAACAACATCGACCTTGATATCAAAGCCTTGTCCAGCTCCGGTTGGCTTGAAGCCTTCTGGGCGAACACCGACGATTGCCGATGCGCCAGCGGATGCAGGAACGCTAACTTTGAAGTTACCAAGTGAAGCTTGGCCACCGGATACAGGCGCAGTGATCAAGTTCATCGCAGGAGAGCCGATGAATCCAGCGACGAATGCATTTGCTGGCTTGTCATAGAGGTTACGTGGGGAATCTACTTGCTGGAGGAGACCATCCTTGAGAACTGCTACACGATCACCCATGGTCATAGCTTCGACTTGATCGTGAGTCACATAGACAGTGGTGATTCCGAGGCGGCGCTGTAGCGCTGCAATCTGGGTACGGGTAGCGACGCGAAGTTTCGCATCGAGGTTTGATAGCGGCTCATCCATGAGGAAGACCTGTGGTTCGCGAACGATTGCGCGACCCATAGCCACGCGCTGGCGTTGTCCACCAGAGAGCGCCTTTGGTTTACGCGCGAGGTAAGGCTCGAGATCGAGCAACTTTGCCGCATCTTGAACGCGACGTGCGCGCTCATCTTTATTTACTCCGGCGATCTTCAATGCAAAGCCCATGTTCTCTGCCACAGTCATGTGTGGGTAAAGCGCATAAGACTGGAAGACCATCGCAATATCGCGATCTTTTGGCGCCACATGAGTGACATCACGATCGCCGATACGGATAGAACCGGTATCAACATCTTCAAGTCCTGCGAGCATTCGAAGGGATGTTGACTTTCCGCAACCTGATGGGCCAACAAGCACGAGGAACTCTCCGTCATTGACGACGAGATCAAGTTGGTCTACTGCAGGACGGGTGGTACCTGGATAGGTACGACTTGCTTTATCGAATACAACAATTGCCATGAGCGTTCGCTCCCTCTCCCGGCAGGTACGTGCCGGACGATCCGTTGGAGATAGGTCATCCTCGGATGAGGACGGGGAGAAAGTACCTGAAATAGGGGCTCTGCGGAAGTCTCCAGAGCGCGTCCGCCTCCATTTCGCTACCCTTGAGCGGTGGCGGGCTCTGTAGGGGAACTGGTTGGCGATATCGCCATCGTCCTTGCCTTAATAGCCCTCTCATCCTTCCTGGTAGCCGCTGAGATAGCCCTGATCTCCCTTCGGGAGTCTCAGATCAAACAGATGGCGGGAACAGGTAAGCGTGGGGCGCGGGTGGCTGCGCTCACCGCGAGCCCGAACCGCTTTCTCGCGGCGATTCAGGTGGGAATTACCGTCTTTGGTTTTCTCTCTGCCGCCATTGGCGCGGAGCGTTTAGGGCGATACCTCATTCCATTCCTTGAAGATCTAGGGCTACGCACGAGCGCTGCCGAATTGGTTTCCCTTATTGGATTGACGTTAATCATCGCGTATATCTCTTTGATTATCGGAGAGTTGACTCCGAAACGAATTGCGATTGTTCGCGCAGTGCCAATCTCGTTAGCAAGTGCAGGGGTTGTCGAAGTTATTGCCAGATTGTTCCGACCAATTATCTGGTTACTCTCAAAATCAACCGACCTTCTCGTTCGCGCCGCTGGCGTTGATCCTAAAGCTGCCCGAGAACAAATGAGCGAGGAAGAGTTAATTGACCTGCTTAGTGGACATCATGCATTCACACACGCCGAGAAGGAGATTGTCGAGGAAGTCTTTGAAGCAAGCGATCGCCAGATCCATTCGATCATGGTTCCTCGCACAGAAGTAGATTTTCTTGATAGTGAATTGACTGTCGGACAAGCGGTGAAAATTATCATTGAAACTGGGCATTCACGGTATCCAGTAGTCAAAGGATCCTTTGATGACATTATTGGATTTATCAACGTACGCGATCTTCTCGACCCAGAACTTTATGAGCGCCAAACTCGAATAGGAGACCTCGTTCGAACAATTGAATTTATCCCGGGCACTCGTGAACTCTTACCGGTGCTCTCAAAAATGCGCGCGGATGGCTCACATATCGCGATTGTGGTCGATGAATATGGTGGGACAGATGGCATTATCACGCTCGAGGATCTAGTTGAACAATTTGTCGGTGATATCAGGGATGAATATGACCATCATGAAATTGACGAAGTGCGCGAGGGAAACGTTGGCGAGTTCCATATTGATGGTTTAACGAATCTCTCAGAAGCCAGCAATGAAATCAATTATCAATTCCCTGAAGGACCGTATGAAAGTATCGGTGGATTGGTGACCCATAAACTGGGGCGAATCGCCGAAGTGGGGGATGCTATTGAATTGGAAGGTTGTCAGTTGTTGGTTGAGAGCGTCGAAGGTAAGCGACCAGCGATGCTTCGGGTACTTTTATCACAGACGCCAGGAAATGTTTCTGGAGAGAGTAGATAAGTAGACGATGACAGAACGCGTTCTCTCTGGCATTCAACCAACACATGATTCATTTCATTTAGGAAATTATCTTGGTGCGCTCCGCCAGTGGGTGGAGTTGCAAAGCACTCATGATACCTACTACTGCATCGTCGACCTTCATGCTCTAACTGTCGAAGTGGATCCTGCGCTGTTGCGAAAACGGATTCTTGCATCAGCGGCCCAATTACTGGCAATCGGAATAGACCCGAAAAAATCAACGCTTTTCATTCAATCTCACGTTCCGGCTCATAACCAACTCGGTTGGGTTTTTGAGTGCATCACGGGATTTGGTGAGGCTAACCGGATGACCCAATTTAAAGATAAATCACAGAAGAGTGGTACGGATAGAACGGTGGTGGGACTATTTACATATCCCATGCTCCAGGCCGCAGACATCTTGCTTTATCAACCTGAATTGGTCCCAGTTGGAGAAGATCAACGTCAACATATCGAACTTACGCGGGATTTGGCCCAGCGATTTAACTCTCGTTTTGGCGAGGTCTTTACAGTTCCCGGGGCGCACATTCTTAAAAGCACTGCAAAAATCATGGACTTGCAAGAGCCAACATCAAAAATGAGTAAGTCTGCAACGAGTTTGGCTGGAGTGATCGAGCTTCTTGATACCCCCGAGGCAAATGTGAAGAAAATCAAGAGCGCGGTCACTGATACCGGTCGAGATGTCACTTTCGACGAGGCAAATAAGCCGGGAATTAGCAATTTACTCTCAATCTGCAGCGCAATCTCTGGTCGCACTGTGGCAAGTATTGAAGCCGACTATGTAGGCAAGGGTTACGGTGATTTCAAGAAAGATGTTGCTGAAATCGTGACAGAGACTCTCAGGCCAATACGAGAGGCTGCGCTTGGCTACCTCCACGATGAGCAAGCGCTTCTGGATATTTTGAGCGAAGGTGCGCAGCGTGCAGAAGCGGTGGCCTCGAAGACGCTTTCAATTGTTTATAAATCCCTGGGATTACTTCCCCGATCGTAGGAATCAGACCAATTCACCGACTGGTTCGACCTTTCCAACAGCCTCAAATCCCCAGTCAAATAACTTTTTCGCCAATGCATCTCGGCCATATCTAAGGTGCATAAAGGTAATGATGATTGTCCGCCCATCATGTTCGGCGATTCCAATATAAGTATTTCGCCCCTTAGTGGTGTAACCAGTCTTTACCCCTATGACACCGGGATAAGTAAAGATTAATTTATTCAAATTTCTAATCTTACGATCGACATTTCGTGGACCAGATTTCGGGAATACGTAGGTCTTAGTTGCAACAATCTTTCTAAAATTCTTCTCTTTCATGGCCGCGCGAGCAATCAAGGCAAGGTCGTATGCGCTCGAGACTTGACCAGGCGTATCTAGACCATGAGGGCTTTTTGGGATGGTGTCATATGCTTGAATTGAACGCGCTTTGGCGAGCATGAGAGCGGAAGTTTTCTTAATTCCTCCACTCATTGTTGCTAAAGCGACCCCCGCATCATTGCCTGACCCCAACATCAATCCGTACCAAATATCTCGCACGGTGTAGGTGCGGTTCTTCCACATGCCTACCTTGTTACCAATTATGCTAGCTTCACGCCATGAGGCTTTATAGCGCTTATCCATGTTTATTCGAGACATCAAAGTAAGTGCTGTCAAAGTTTTTAAGGTACTAGCTGGTGGCAATTTCTTATGTGGATTTTTGGCAGCAAGAACTTCACCAGTTTCGAAGTCTGCGATCACGTAGGAGAGTGCAGAGGTGCTTGGCGGAGCAGATACCCCATCACCTTCGACTGAATTGACGATGACTCCGCTCTCACCCAACCTTCCACCGCCAATCACCTGCTTGCCATCGGCGCTACCGGCCATCGCGCTTAAAAACATTGCAGAGGCGAGTGCAACTACCAGAGTGGTACGTCGGGTGCCTCTCATGTTGACAGAGGTAATGCGAGCCATAGTGAGTGAGAGTATTGATTGATAATAGATTTTTTCCCTTTGCCACTCCGAGAGAGATAAGATTCACAGATGAGTTGGAATTCGGAATCGGGTCTTCCCATCAAACCTGATTACGTCACAGATGGCGAACGGCCAGGTGAATTTCCCTTCACTCGCGGTATTTATCAAGAGATGTATTTACGTAAGCCATGGACGATGCGCCAATATGCAGGATTTGGTTCGGCAGAAGAATCGAATGAGCGCTACCACCAGTTGGTAAGCGCTGGAACTGGTGGACTTTCGGTTGCCTTTGATTTGCCAACACAGATGGGCTTTGACTCTGATGCTCCTCAATCCCTAGGCGAAGTAGGTCGAGTGGGAGTGGCAATCGACTCCCTCGATGATATGCGCCAACTCTTCAAAGGAATACCACTAGATAAAGTTTCAACGTCTATGACAATCAATGCTCCCGCAGCGATTCTGTTACTGATGTATGAGATCGTGGCAGCTGAACAAGGTGTGCCTGGTGCAGAGATCAGCGGAACAATTCAAAATGATATTTTGAAGGAATACATCTCTCGGGGCACATATATTTATCCACCAAAGCCTTCGATGCGTTTGATTTGTGACACTTTTGATTATTGCGCGCGTGAATTGCCAAAGTGGAACACGATTTCAGTTTCGGGGTATCACATGGCAGAGGCTGGAGCTAATCCAGTTCAAGAGATTGCATTTACACTCAGCAATGCGATTGCCTATCTCGATGCAGCTCAGAGTCGAGGATTGAGTGTGGAGCAGGTCGCCTCGCGTATGAGTTTTTTCTTCGTCGCGCGAACAACTGTATTGGAGGAGATTGCAAAATTCCGGGCTGCGCGCCAAGTGTGGGCTCGAATCATCAAAGAGCGCTATGGCATCACTAATGAACGTGCAATGCACCTTCGATTTCATACGCAGACTGCGGGTGTACAACTTACTGCTGCACAACCAGAATTAAACCTCGTACGCGTGACTCTGCAGGCGGTTGCAGCGGTTTTGGGTGGTACCCAATCCCTTCATACCAACTCTTTTGATGAGGCGCTGGGTTTGCCGACCGAAAAGGCTGCGCTACTTGCCCTTCGCACTCAACAAGTGATCGCTCATGAGAGTGACTTAGCACGAACTGTCGATGCGCTTGCTGGATCAGCCGCGGTCGAGAGTATGACTACCGAATTGGTTGATGAGATTCAGGCGCTAATGTATAAAGTTGATGAAATGGGTGGCGCCGTTGCTGGAGTGGAAGCAGGATTCCAAAAGAGTGAGATTGAAAAGAATTCCTATCGAATTGCGCAAGAAATTGAGGCAAAGACTCGACTTATTGTTGGTGTTAATGAGTACATATCGCCAGCGGAACCTTACAAACCTTTACGAGTTGATGAATCGGTTGCGCATGAACAGAGCGCCAAGTTGGCTACGTTGCGAAAGAATCGCGATCGTGATCGCGTTGATAACTCCCTAAAATCGGTAGTAGCAACCGCTCAAAGTGATCAGAATCTGCTTCCTGCACTCAAAGCGGCTTTACTTGCAGATGCAACAGTGGGCGAGATTTCAGATGCGTTGCGAAGCGCTTGGGGGAGTTACCGCGCTCCAGAGAGTTGGTAACTACTTAATCTCACAGATGGTGGCGCCACTAGCGATATTGCTACCGACCGCCATTACTAATCCATGGATTCGTCCCGACTTATGAGCGATGAGCGGTTGCTCCATTTTCATAGCCTCCAACACCACGATCAAATCACCTTCAGCGACCTCATCACCATCATGCACTGCAATCTTGACCACTGTGCCCTGCATGGGACTGGTAAGAGCATCCCCTCGATTTTTGAAAGATTGAACAGAGTGTGAGCGGCGACGTTTCGGTTGCTCGCTGACCAAACCCACTTCCAATCGATGTCCATCCACCTCAACCACAAGGCGTTCAATCACTTGATCATCGTGAGCTTCAGCCGTTCCGGTAAATGGTGGAATCTGATTATCAAATTCGCTCTCAATCCAGCCAGTGAATACTCGAAATGGATCTGATGTAAAAGCGCCATCACGGACAACTGCTCTATGAAAGGGCAGAGCGGTGGCGATTCCATCTACTACGAATTCATCAAGCGCGCGACGAGCTCGCTCGAGCGCTTGAGCGCGAGTTGAACCTGTCACAATCAATTTCGCTAATAGTGAATCGAAATTCCCGCTGATCACATCTCCAGTTGTAAATCCTGAATCAACGCGCACCCCAGGTCCTGATGGAGTTTTCCACGCGGTAATTACCCCCGGTGTAGGAAGGAAATTCTTTCCAGGATCTTCACCGTTAATTCGAAACTCTATGGAGTGACCCCGAATCTCTGGATCGGAAAAGGACAATCTCTCTCCCGCGGCAATTCGGAACTGTTCTCGAACCAAATCAAGTCCTGTCACCTCCTCACTCACAGGATGCTCCACTTGTAATCGCGTATTCACCTCAAGGAAAGAGATAGTTCCATCGAGACCAACAAGGAATTCACAGGTACCCGCACCAACATAACCCGCCTCTTTGATAATTGCTTTACTAGCCGAATAGAGTTGATCAATCTGAGCCTTACTCAGAAATGGCGCTGGCGCCTCTTCAACTAGTTTCTGATGACGTCGTTGCAATGAGCAATCGCGAGTAGAAACGACTACGACATTTCCATGGGAATCAGCAAGAACTTGAGTCTCAACGTGGCGGGGGCGATCGAGATATCGTTCGACGAAACATTCACCTCTGCCAAATGCGGCAACGGCTTCGCGGACAGCTGAATCAAATAGCTCAGGGATCTCCGCCAGAGTTCGAGCAACTTTCAGGCCTCGGCCACCGCCACCATGCGCTGCTTTGATAGCAACAGGCAGACCGCGCTGTTGAGCGAAGGTAATTACTTCGGCTGAACTTTCGACAGGATCAGCAGTTCCGGCAACGAGCGGAGCACCAACTTTCGCGGCAATCTTCCGCGCCGAGACCTTGTCGCCCAGAGCGGCTATCGCCTGAGGTGGCGGGCCAATCCAGATCAAGCCAGCATCGAATACCGCTTGAGCGAAAGTTGCATTCTCGGAGAGAAATCCATACCCCGGATGAATAGCGTCAGCTTGTGCAGTGCGCGCAACTGAAATTATCTTCTCAATATTGAGGTAACTCTCGCCTGCAGTAGCGCCATTAAGTGCGTAGGCCTCATCACATGCGAGAACATGTTGGGCATTTCGATCGCCATCCGCGTAGACAGCAATAGGGGTAATTCCATGATCGCGCGCGGCGCGAGCAATCCGAATTGCAATCTCACCACGATTGGCGATTAAGACTCGTGAGATGTCTGGCATGCTTATTTCGCCCTTAAGGAGTGCCAGGGATAACCAAGTTGGCTAAACAATTCTCGTAAGTGATTCATGCTTAATCCTAGAACTCCTGAGGCATCACCAGATATATGCGAAATATATGGTGAGCCAATTCCATCAAGAGATGCACCACCTGCCAGAGACAAGGGCTCTTCTGTGGCGACGTAAGAGCGAATCTCTTCATCGGTGAGTTGGGCGAAAGAAATTTCCGTAGTCGAAAGCGCGCTCGCACTCTCTCCTTTAGCCACATCGATAACGCTCTGCCCAGTATGTAACTTCCCAGATAGACCGCGATAATTTTGCCACCAAGAGATCGCTACTTCAGCCTTGCCCGGTTTAGCCATCGCACGACCATCAAATTCCAAGGTCGAGTCCGCTCCAATAACGAGAACATTCCTTCCAGTATTCATGGAAGCAACAGCTCGCGCTTTTGCAGTGGCAAGTGCAAGAACCATTTCACTCGGCGAAAGGGTGGTAAACACCCCTGCTTCTTCATCTATTCCACTCACTACAACAGAGTGCGGAATCTTCGCATCGCGCAGCAACTTGGTCCGTGCGCTAGAGGCTGAGGCAAGAATTATTTCCATGATCAAGAGCGCTCGGCGCTTTCTGGCTCTATGGAGGTACGCAAAATGGGTTTGCCGTACTCACCATGAGTTTTATCAGATGTAGCGCATTGTGCGGTGCGCATCACGAGCGCTTGCTCAATCGCTTTAATCTCTAAATCGTTACCAGCACCTTTGAGGATTTTGATCACAGTGGAATGTTCCCATGTTTACGCGGAGGGAGTTCTACCCGTTTGTTGCGAAGGGCCCGAAAGGCTCGAGCGATATTCACGCGAGTTTGGGCGGGCTCGATGACTGCATCGATGAAGCCACGCTCAGCAGCTAGGTATGGGTTAGCGAGGGTATCGTCGTATTCGGTCATCAAATTCTTTCGGAGCGTTTCTACATCCTCTGCTGCGGCAAGTTCTCGGCGGTATAAGAGATTGACCGCACCTTGCGCTCCCATGACTGCGATTTGTGCAGTAGGCCATGCAAAATTAATGTCGGCGCCAAGATGCTTTGAGCCCATAACATCGTAAGCACCACCGTAAGCCTTGCGAGTGATGAGGGTAACCAACGGAACAGTTGCTTCACCATAGGCGTAAAGAAGTTTGGCACCTCTACGAATAATTCCATTCCACTCCTGATCAGTGCCTGGCAAGAATCCAGGCACATCTACGAGAGTGAGAATGGGAACGTTAAAGGCATCGCACGTTCTGACAAAACGAGCTGCCTTCTCGCTCGCATCGATATCTAGGGTTCCCGCCAGTTGTAGAGGTTGATTCGCAACTACGCCAATTGCATGTCCTTCAATTCGTCCGAATCCAATGACAATATTTGGCGCGAAAGACTCTTGAATCTCCAAGAATTCACCCTCGTCCATGATCGTCTTAATTACGTTCTTCATGTCATATGGCTGGTTAGGGCTATCAGGGATGATGGAGTTGAGCGCTAAATCTGCACTGTGAATTTCATTCCTGTGGGCAACGGGAAAAATTGGTGCTCGATCTCGATTGTTGCTTGGTAAGAATGCCAAGAGGTTCTTTACGTAATCGATTGCATCTAATTCATTTGCTGCGTGATAGTGCGAGTTTCCTGTTTTGGTGTTGTGAGTACGAGCACCACCAAGTTCCTCCATTTCAACATCAGCGCCAGTGACTGCCTTGATTACCTCAGGTCCGGTGATGAACATATGCGAAGTGCCTTCGACCATGATGGTGAAATCCGTCATTGCAGGTGAGTAGACCGCACCGCCTGCGCATGGACCAAGAATGAGTGAAATCTGCGGGATGACTCCAGACATTCGCGCATTACGGCGAAAAATCTCTCCATAAAGCCCGAGTGAGACCACACCTTCTTGAATTCGCGCTCCACCAGAATCATTGATGCCTACGAGGGGAATTCCCGCTTTGAGTGCGAAGTCCATGACTTTGAGAATTTTTTCGCCGAACACTTCGCCCAGACTGCCGCCCATCACCGTGAAATCTTGAGAGAAGAGCGCAATTTGTCTGCCATCAACGCTCCCATAGCCTGTGACAACGCCATCGCCGTAGGGGCGTTCTTTTTCCATCCCGAAGGCGGTAGAGCGATGGCGAGCAAGTTCATCGAACTCGGTGAATGAACCAGGATCAACGAGCGCAGCAATCCGCTCGCGCGCGGTCATTTTCCCTTTTGCATGCTGTTTTTCAATTGCGCGTTGCGAACCTGCATGGGTTGCTTCGTCAAGGCGAGAACGCAAATCATCGATCTTGCCTGCAGTGGTATGAATATCACCGCTCATAGCCGTACCGTACCCCTCGTGGAACCTCTGGATGTAGCAGAAATCATCTCAGCACTTGACTCGGGTTACTGGCGAGTACAGCATTTTAATTTAATAGATTCTACTCAGCGCGCTTTGGTATCCGAGTTAGCTGCTGGGAGCGCAAGCGAGGGTGAGGTCTATCTCACCGAATTCCAAAGCGCAGGACGTGGGCGCGCAGGCAGGAGTTTCGAATCGGAAGCTGGCCAAGGCGTGCTGCTATCTGCCGCGCTCTCACCTGTTGGCCAACCCGAGAACCGCTGGGGTTGGATTCCGTTGATTGTTGGCGTTGCAGCATGTTCTGCGATTGTAAAAACGACGGGGGTCAATACAAGCCTTAAGTGGCCTAATGATGTAATGATCGATGATAAGAAAGTGGGCGGAATTATCGCTGAAAAAGTCAATCATAATGTCGTCATTGGGATCGGGATAAACTGCCTTCAGGATCAATCGAATCTGCCGGCCGAGAATTCCACTTCACTTACCATTCACTCTAGTGAAAAAGTAAGTCGAGAACTTCTTGTTATTAATTTTCTAACGGATTTGGCACGAGCCATCATGGAATGGCAAGTCAAACCATTTCCCATCGAGAATAAGTATCGACAACTCAGTTCCACTCTCGAAGAAGAAGTCAGACTCACCCTTCCTGATGGGAGCGAGGTTTTTGGACGCGCAGCTGCGATCTCTGGAAGTGGCTCTTTGGTCCTTGCTGATGGGCAAGAGTTCGTCGCAGCTGATGTCACCCATCTTCGCGCGAAGTAAGTAGGCTCTCCTCCATGGTTAATGGTTCACCGAGATTGGGAATCATCGGCGCGGGGCAGCTTGCCCAAATGTCGCTGGCGCCAGCAACGGCCCTTGGTATCGATCTACGAATTCTTGCAACGAGCGCTACCGACAGCGCCGCTCAATTCTTCCCGGTAACCATTGGTGACTTTCGTGATTTTGAAGTGCTCCAACATTTTGCGGATCAATGTGATGTGATTACCTTTGAACATGAATTAGTTCCCAATGGCCACATTCGTCGCCTCGAGGAGTTGGGGAAGGCAGTTCGGCCATCATCGAAAGCTTTGCTGCACGCTCAAGATAAGTTACATATGCGAACGAGCTTTAGCGATGCGGGGCTACCGCAGCCAGCGTGGAAATCAATCCTCAATGCATCAGAGATCGAGAACTTCCCCGTGATTCTCAAAGCAGTCTCGGGAGGCTACGACGGCAGAGGCGTTCGATTAGTAAGTGGAATCTCAGAGGCGCAGGCTGTACTTGCCGACTGGGGACGTGCATTGTGCGAGGAGGTGATCCCATTCGATCGAGAACTGGCGATTATGGTTGCGCGCTCTCCTCATAATCAGATTTCGACGTGGGCGCCAACTGAAACAGTACAACGAGATGGCATATGTATTGAGACGATTTCACCAGCGCCAGACCTTGATGAAAGAACTGCTTTATTAGCCCAACAGATTGCACTTGCTATCGCCGAGCATATTCAATTGATCGGCGTGATGGCTGTCGAGTTATTTGATGTTGGCGGAGAGCTCTTCATCAATGAGATTGCGTTGCGTCCGCATAATTCAGGGCATTGGACAATCGAAGGTTCGGTTACCTCGCAATTTGAACAGCACATTCGCGCGGTGCTAGACCTGCCATTAGGTAGCACCGCATTAAATGCGAAATGGGCGGTGATGGGTAATGTGCTAGGTGGCGAAAAGAGCGATCTTTACCGGCCATACCTCCACCTTTTTGCACGAGATCCCGAGTTGAAGATCCACAACTATGGGAAAGAGGTGCGACCAGGGCGGAAAATTGGACATGTGTCTGCGATTGGAGAAAATTTAGATGCGTTGCGTGCTCGGGTAGCGCATGCAGTTGATTACATTAGTGGCAAAATCAGCGAGTAGAGGCTCATACAAGGGGATGAAGTAATGGCAGATGTAGCAATAGTGATGGGGTCAGATTCGGATTGGCCCACGATGGAGAGCGCTGCCACCACTCTCAAAGGGTTGAACATTACCTATGAAGTATCACTGCTCTCTGCGCATCGGATGCCCGAAGAGATGATGGAATTTGGGAAAAGCGCGGTTGCAAGGGGTTTTAAAGTAATCATCGCAGGTGCCGGTGGCGCAGCACACTTACCAGGAATGTTGGCATCGATTACGCCGCTACCTGTGATTGGAGTTCCCATCATGTTAAAGGCGCTCGAGGGGATGGATTCATTGCTATCGATTGCCCAAATGCCCGCAGGAATTCCCGTGGCTACAGTGGGAATAGGAAATGCAAAGAATGCCGGTTTGCTCGCCGCACGAATTCTGGGAGCACATGACCTTTCAGCTCTCGCTGCAATTAAGAATCAGATGGAGCAGATGCACACCGAAGTTCTCGGTCGCGCCGAAAACCTAAAGCGAGCGACCCAGAGCGAGTAATTTCCACCCGGCCTTTTGCCATTTCTTTACATCAAGCACGTTGCGGCCATCAAAGAGCGTTGGAGTGTTGACTAAACCGATGACCCTCTCTGGATCAAGTGAGCGATACTCACTCCACTCAGTCAAGAGCATTGTCAATTCAGCCCCCTGAAGTGTCTGGGCAACTGATTTTTCGTAGGTCAAATCGGGAACTTTTTCTCCGGCGCTACCCAGAGCGCGTGGATCAGTGACCACGACATCTGCCCCCAAGGCAGCGAGAGTTTGCGCAATCTCAAGCGCAGGAGAATCTCGTACATCATCGCTCTCTGGTTTGAAGGCTGCACCGAGAATCGCAACCTTTTTCCCCTTGGGATTTCCTAGCTCTTTTACTGCAACTGCAACCGCACGCGAGCGGGCTCGTTGATTGATCAGATCGAATTCTTGTAAGAATGCAAGTGACTCTCCAAGCCCAAGTTCATCTGCGCGCGCTAAGAAGGCACGGATATCTTTCGGTAGACAACCACCACCAAACCCAATTCCAGCACCGAGAAATTTTCTCCCTATGCGATCATCGATTCCGATTGCATCGGCCAACACTGTGACATCTGCGCCAGTTACATCTGCAATTTCAGACATTGCATTGATGAATGAGATTTTCGTTGCCAGAAAAGCGTTCGCAGCAACTTTGACTAACTCGGCAGTTGGAAAATCAGTTATGAATTGTGGTGCGTTTGGCGAGACGGAGCGATAGAAATCTGCGAGCACTCTTGCATCAGAGGGTGTAGATGCACCAATAACAATCCGATTTGGCTCCAATGTATCAGCGACGGCATGACCTTCACGCAAGAATTCGGGGTTCCAATTGAGAGTGATCTCTGGTCTAGTAGTGGTTAACTCTCGAGCAAATCGTTGTGCTGTACCGACCGGCACTGTTGATTTTCCGGCAATGATCGAACCAGATTTCGCAACCGAGAGAACCGAATCGAAAGCGCTTTCAAGCGCGCTCAAATCCGCAGCAATTCCCTCGCGATTCTGCGGGGTGCCAATACAAAGAAAGTTGATCTCGCACTCAGAAATTGAAGAGATATCTGTAGTGAAGGTGATTTTCTTAGTATTACGAACCGAGTCAAAGAGCTCCGACAAACCTGGTTCGAAGAGGGGGAGAATCCCACTTTTTAGTAGCGCTATTTTCTCGCTATCGACATCTACAACGACTACCTCATGGCCAAGAGATGCCATGCAAAGAGCATGGGTGGCTCCGAGGTAGCCGGCTCCGATGACCGAGATTTTCATAGCGTCAGGCTAGCGGAGGGCTCCGCAGCTATCGACCTCCGCCGTTCTTGACTTGAAGATGTCAGTCGGAGTTGGTGTCGGTGTTGGCGAGGCCTTTACCTTCTGTGATTTCTTGTCAGGCACATCTGCGCCATTTTTATCGGTCGTAGTGGGCTGTGGAGTTGGCTCAACAAAGACCTCTTGGTCATTACGTAATTTATCCCAGAGTATTGGCGCTCGTTCTTCATCCCACAAAACTGCCGCAGTAACTCCTTTGGCATAGTAATTCTCATCCGAGAGCGGGACAGTTAAGGTTCGAACTTTCTTAGTAGAAATTCCTCGCAACTGTTCTGCGAGCGTGATTAAATCATCTTGCTTTAAGCCTGGATCGGTTGTGACCGAACCAAGTGAAGCATTGATGAATTTCACGAGTTTGACAGGATTGAGTAGAACTCCCGCACTGGTTGCCTCCCGAATCATCGCCCCAATGAATTGCTGTTGACGTTGCATTCGACCTAGATCACCCATGCCATCGAAATATCGAGTTCTCACATATTTAAGCGCAGTAATTCCATCGAGTCGATGTGTACCTGCTGGCAATACAAGGTGGCTCTTAGGGTCATTGATTTTCTTCCTCGTGCAGATCTCCACTCCGCCGAGAGCATCCACCATCTCTTTAAAACCAAGGAAGCTAACTTCTATGTAATGGTCAATCCGAAGGTCTGTCATGCTTTCAAGAGTTTGTACGAGCAGGGGCGCATCTCCACGACCAAAAGTTGTATTGATTTTTGAATACGAAGGCGAGTGGACCTTGCCTTTGCTATCTGTCCACTCCGGAATTAATACGAAGGTATCGCGAGGTATCGAGACGATAGTCGCATGATCTCGAGACTTACTTATATGAACTAACAACATTGTGTCCGCTCTCTTGCCGGCGGCCACCTTGGTAGAGCCGACTTTGAGCGCTTTGATCTCCGCTTTCGTGAGACCTTCGCGGGTATCTGAACCAACGATGAGGTAAGTGACCGCTGTCCTGGCCACTACTTTCGGTCGCTCAGTTCGATCTTTAAAGACATCCACCCGTTTGATTTGCGAAGTTGCCGCACCGAATCCGCCCCAAATGATGCCCGAAACCAGCACCACACCAACCGAGAAGAGGGCAATTCGCCGTTGTCCTTGGTTTTGACGGGGGAGAATTCGCGCCAAGCACTGATGTATCACGCCCATAGCCTAAGTGGAGAGTACCTTCTGTCCTTAATGACCACGCCAATTACCAACCTAACTCCGGTATCCGTAATTCTACCGGTCTTGAATGAAGAGCGTTATCTCGAGGCGACGGTGAGCGCAATCACTTCACAGAATCATGATGGCCCACTCGAAATAGTTCTGGCGCTCGGACCTTCACGTGATAACACCAATCGCATAGCTGAGAGGATTGCTGAGAAAGATTCGCGAATCACTCTGGTTGATAATCCGACCGGCAAGACAGCTGACGCACTTAATCGTGCAATTGCTGCCTCCAAATATCCCGTCATAGTTAGGGTTGATGGCCACTCCATCCTTCCCAGTGGATACATTCGAGAGGCTGTAGCAACCCTCGCTCGCACCGGAGCGGTAAATGTTGGCGGAATCATGGCGGCGCGGGGAGAAACTCTCTTCGAACGTGCAGTTGCTGCTGCTATGCGCAGCAAGTTTGGTGTAGGTGGTGCAAGTTTCCATGTTGGTGGAGAGGAAGGACGTGCTGACACTGTGTACCTCGGTGTTTTTCTGCGAAGTGCAGTGACTGCAATCAATGGATTCGATCCACGATTTATTCGGGCACAAGATTGGGAACTCAACTTTCGCCTTCGTGAGCGTGGCGGACTGGTTTATTTCAACCCTCGTCTTGAAGTGACGTACCGACCGCGTCCAAACATTGGCGCCTTAGCAAAACAGTATTTTGAATATGGAAGATGGCGACGCGAAGTGGCGCGCAGTCACAAAGGAACCATCAATGCGCGGTACCTTGCTCCACCCATCACATTACTCGGAACCTTGGTCGGATTGATTGGTGCATTCATTTCGCCATTGTTTTTGGCGCTTCCGACGATGTATCTGCTTTTTAATCTTCTAGGTTCATTTTCGTTATTACTGAGAAATCCGTCTCGGGAGATGATGTTGCTGCCAATAATCCTGGCGACTATGCATTTTTCATGGGCATGGGGCTTCATCACTTCGACAAAGCGCGTTACAGCCAACCGATAGCGGTACTATTTGCTCATTCGTGAGCGCATATTCACATGTGAGATGAGGGAGAGGTAGACGTGGCATCAGTCCAGGTTTATCAACCTTTTCATCGAGGAATGCCCAAGCTTGGTGAGTATTTCAAACAGGTTTGGAGACGACGCTCCTTCATCGCGGAGTTTTCACGTTCGGAGCTAAGGGCGCAGAATTTTGGCTCGCTCTTTGGCCAACTGTGGCTCATCATCAATCCGCTTCTACTCGCACTGGTTTATTTCCTATTGATCATGGTGATTGGTGGAAGCGCTGATGGCCGGCGTTTTGCCCACTTAACTGCCGGGCTATTCCTCTTTTATTTAGTGACAAACTCTCTAACGATGGGGGCTAAATCCATTACTAGCGGTGGCAAGTTGATTCTCAACTCTGCCTTCCCTCGTTTTGTATTACCTATATCTGCAACGGTAATTTCACTCTTCAAATTCATACCTACCCTCGTGGTACTCGGCATAATCACCGCACTGCTCGCCTCGCCGTTAAGTCCAGCTTTGCTCTTCATTCCCGCGATACTTATTCTGGCGCTCCTACTTTCGCTTGCCTTCGCGCTCCTTTTTGCCACGCTTAATGTGTATTTTCGAGATACCAAGAATTTCCTGCCATATCTAACCCGTGCCTGGCTCTATCTTTCGCCAGTACTCTATGAGACTTCTTCTCTAAAGCCTGCGCTGACACCTTTGAAATACCTCAATCCACTATCACCGTTTATCGATTCCTGGAGTGGAATCTTTATTGAAGGGAATGCACCTTCGCTAACGGCATGGGCTCTTATGTTCGCGTGGAGTATCGGACTATTTCTGTTGGCAAGCTATCTCTTCCTAAGTAGGGAGCGTGAATTTGCTCTCCGTATCTGATCAACATAATTCTGGAGATCGCGCGATATCGATTCATGATCTCTCGCTCACGTATCTGACGACAGTCGAACGTAAACCCACTTTCCGGCAAGCCCTTACTCAGACCGGTCGAAAGACTCGTGAGGTAAAAGCGTTACGCGGGATCAATCTAGAGATTCCCTATGGGAGCGTCTTGGGAGTAATCGGTGCAAATGGCGCCGGCAAATCCTCATTGATGCGAGTAATTTCTGGAATCATCCCTCCCACTTCGGGAAGAGTTGAAGTGGAGGGAAAGATCAGCACGTTACTGGCTCTTGGCGTCGGATTTAATCCGCGTCTGACCGGTCGCGAAAATGTCATTCTCGGAGGTTTGGCAGCTGGTTTGACCCGGGAAGAGATCCAATCGCAATTTGATGAGATAGCGGCATTTGCCGAAATCGGTGATGCAATTGATTCGCCAATGAAAACTTATTCATCTGGAATGTATTCAAGGTTGGCATTTGCAGTCTCGGTAGTTGTAGAGCCTGACATTCTTATCATTGACGAAGCCTTAAGTACCGGTGATGCAAAATTCAAAAAGAAATGTCTGGAACGAATCAAATCTTTACGTAGTCATAATCGGGCAATCATTCTCGTGAGCCATGCTCTCGCGACTGTTAAAGAAATCTGCAACGATGTGGTCTGGTTAAATCAAGGAGAGTTGATGATGCGCGGCGCGCCTGGGCAGGTCATAACCGCATACAAAGAATCGTTGCAAGTAGCGGCATCACCAGCTGCAGATGAAGATGTATAAGAGGCGACTTTCGTCGCTGATCACAATAACGCTTGCTCTTTCAGCCACAGCTCTTCAAGCGAAGGCTGCAGAAGTTCCCAGTCGCTTCGAATTTCGTGGCTCTGGGTATGGCCACGGGGTGGGCATGAGTCAGTTTGGGGCATACGGACAGGCACGTGAAGGCAAGAGCGGTCCAGAGATTGCCACCTATTACTACCCGGGAACGAGTGTTGAGACAGTCGATGATTCATCTTTTGTACGAGTCAATATTGCAGACAAAGTTGCAACAGTAGGATTTAGCGTTGAAGCCGCCAGCGGTAGCGCACAACCGATGAGAATCTACGGCGGCGATTTACCACCTGAGCTCGCCACTGATGAACAAACTTTTGTAGAAGTGCCAATTGGGGGAGAGGTAATTTTCTCAGCACTTAGCGGGACAATGATTATCTCCATTCTCGATCCAATCACTAAAGAAGCGACAACTCTTCCATCCGGAACCATATGGACTCTGCGGTGGTCAGGTACCAACGCTTATCCGGGGGATCAAAACATCATCAAGATGAGGCAGGGATCAGTAATTCATAGATATAAGTATGGGCAAGTTCAAATTAAATTTATTCCACCAGTCTCGCCAGCAATCCAAGGTTCAATCATCGCCACCACCACGCTTCGGATTCATAGCGAGTACCTACGAGGAATTGGTGAAGTTCCATCTTCGTGGCCGAGCGCTGCATTGGAGGCGCAGGTGATCACCGCCCGCTCCTTTGCCTTGTCGAAGGCGAGCATTTATCGTAAAAGTTGCGACTGTAACCTTTATTCCACAGTGCAAGATCAGAACTTTGTCGGATATTCCAAGGAGAGCGAGCCGATTTACGGACAAAAATGGGTTGATGCGATAACTGCAACCGAACCTGAACCAGGCAGGGGACTTGCAATCACCTACAACGGAAAAGTAGTCACGACCTACTACGCATCTTCAACTGGTGGAGTCACTCAAGATGTTGCCGAGGTATGGGGAACTCCTATTCCCTATCTCGTTCCGGTCCCCGATCCATGGAGTCTGGACCCCTTGATTAACCCCACGTTTAGTTCGTGGGTACGACAGGTCAAACAAGCAGATATGGCAAAAGCATTCGCTTTACCCGATGTCCTCAGGTATGAAGTCGCCGCTCGTACCAAGGCAGGTGGGGTAAAGGCGGTGGTTGCCTATAGTTCAAATGGCAAGAGCGCAGAATTAAACGGAGAAAAGTTCCGTTCGAGATTACAACTACCCTCTACCTGGATATCCCGCTCTGTAAATCGTGTCATCGGAGAGAGCTCGGATTCGATTGCGATTGCAGTAGCGAGGAACATGTTTCCAACCGCAAGAAGTGCCGTCTTAGTTAACTTCGATAAAGATCCTTCTGGCGCACTTGTCGGAATGGCATATGGGAATAAGTTGCAACTGCCGGTTCTCAACGTCAGCGCTAAGGATTTGAGTTCGGAAACGGTAAAAGAATTAACACGGAGGAAAATCTCATCAGTTGTGCTTATTGGCAGGACCAGCGCTCTTCCCAGTCGGACAGCGCTAGCAAAGCGGAAGTTAAAAGAGGTGAGATTTGAAGGGCGCAATGAGATTGAATTGAGCGAAAATGTGCTTGAACGACTCTCTGGCGAGCCAATAATTCTCATCGCAAGCGAACGAAATGTCATGCTTGCCGATGCCAGCAGGATCATTGCATCAGATCGGCCAATTCTGTGGAGTAAGGATTATGAGCCCTCATCAAAAGTCGAGGCGCTTCTTGTTGAACGTAATGTTCCAGGGATCTTTTACGGTGATATTCCCTCGTACAGATTTCCCTCCCGGGTCGTCATCACTCGTTCTGCAACTTCGGCATTCATTGCCTCCACCTGGCAATCACCAATTGTCATTGCAGATGGAACGGAGATTGAGCGCACTCTGGAAATCATCAGAGAATTTCCCAATATCGCGGCAATTACCGTGATGGATAAAGATCTGACTTTGGAACCTTTTCAGAACTTTAGTTAGCGTGCAGAACGGAATTGAGCCCGCCCCAATCTCCCTCTTTCGGAAGAGCCTCAATAGCGCCGCTTTGAGAATTCCGGCGGAACAATAGATTGTGCGCTCCGGAAAGTGCGCGCGCCTTAACGACCTCACCATCAGGGAGAACGACTTTAGATGCTGCAGTTAAATAAAGCCCTGCCTCGACTACACAATTATCACCGAGTGAGATTCCTAAGCCAGAGTTAGCGCCAAGCAACGTTTTCTCTCCGATTGAAATCACCTCTTTGCCGCCGCCAGAGAGAGTGCCCATGATTGAAGCGCCACCGCCGATATCTGAACCATCGCCTACAACTACTCCAGCAGAGATTCGCCCTTCGACCATTGATGCACCCAATGTTCCAGCATTGAAATTGACGAAACCTTCATGCATCACTGTCGTTCCGCTTGCCAAATGTGCGCCCAACCGAACCCGATCAGCATCGGCAATTCTTACCCCTGAGGGGATGACGTAATCGACCATGCGAGGGAATTTATCCACGCCAAAAACGCTCACATGTCCCTGCTTCATGAGCGCTGCTCGAGTCATCTCAAAATTTTCGTTAAGGCACGGCCCTCGATTTGTCCATACAACATTGGGCAGTAAAGCGAATATTCCATCTAAAGATTGCCCGTGTGGTTTGACTAGTCGATGGGAGAGTAAATGTAAGCGGAGGTAGACATCCTCTGTCGAAGTTGGCGCCTTGGTGATATCGATTTCAAGTTCGATAACTTTTTTACTGACTTTTCTCTCGCTCTCATCGCCACAAAGGTGTGCCAACTCAGGTCTAGCCGCATTGGACAGTGGGCCAAGATGTGGCTGCGGGAACCAGACATCCAGGACTGTGCCATTGGATGCCACTGTTACTAATCCAATACCGGAGGCGCTCGTCATGAGTACACCGTACCGCTTTACCCGTATCCTGAGCGGGTGCATATCGCGGTTTACTGTTCGGCTTCAGAAAATATTGCTCCGGAGCATATTGAGTTAGCTGGAGAACTCGGCGCTGCCATCGCACGTAGACAATGGTCCCTGGTCTGGGGTGGTGGCCAGATTTCGATGATGGGGGCAGTCTCGAAAGCATGTCGCGAACTGGGAGGCGAGACTATCGGTGTCATTCCGCAGCGCTTAGCCGAATATGAATTTGCTGATCATCAAGCAACCGAATTACATGTAGTCGATGATATGAGAGTACGAAAGGCGCTACTCGATCAATTTTCAGATGCCTTCATCACGTTACCTGGCGGCGCCGGAACGATGGAAGAGTTCTTCGAAATTTGGGTCGGGCGCTCTCTTGGATTTCATGAGAAGCCAGTTATTATTCTCGATCCAACTGGATTCTATACGCCACTCCGTGACTTTATTGAGCACTTAGCGAATCAGAGATTCCTCAAGCCACATCAACTCGATCATATTGTGTGGACTACCACTATCGAAGAGTCGCTCGATGCCTGCATCCGAAATTCTTAGCGATGTCCGTGCACTGACACGGTATAACGGGTTCACAAAGTTAGCGTCCGCGCGATTTATCTCTAATCTTGGCAATGGAATCACGCCTATCGCATTATCTTTTGGAGTACTTGGTCTGCCAAATGGCACTGCCTCACAACTAAGTTTGGTCCTAGGTTCGCAAATGATCCCGCTCCTACTTTTTATGCTTTTTGGTGGGGTTGTAGGCGATCGCTATAAACGAAATAAGATTGTTGGCGGCACCGACATTCTGGGTAGCGCCTTCGTGATGGTGAGCGCAACGAGTTTCATCTTTGGTTTCGTCTCAATTCCTCTCCTTTGCGTGATGGGAGCGCTCTTTGGCATCCTCAATGCTCTCTGGTGGCCAGCATTTTCAGGAGTATTGCCGGAGATTCTCCCCAAAGAGGAGCTTCAACGGGGAAATAGCGTTATCGGATTACTGACAAACTTTGGATATACCAGCGGCGCGCTACTTGGAGGAGTGCTTGTAGCAGTTGCAGGTTCAGGGTGGGCGCTTGCCGTTGATGCGCTTAGTTTCTTCACTGCAGGCGTCTTGGTATGGACAATCGATTTACTGCGGATCTCTCGAGATGACAGTGGGACGATGTTTCACCAACTCCGCGCTGGTTGGCGCGAGTTCATCGCCCGTAAGTGGGTGGTTTCTGTTGTCGTCTCTTTCACCTTCATCAATCTCGCCTATGAATCAACACTCGGAGTTCTAGGACCGCTGGCAATCAAGGAGAGCGGGTATGGACCCCGGGAATGGTCTTTGATTTTGGCTGTTTCGACGGCAGGAATGATTGTTACTGGACTTGCCTTACTCCGCTTCACTTTGAGTAAGCCGATGATCTACGGAATCACTCCCATGCTCTTCATGAGCGCTTGGATTTTCTCCATAACATTTGCAAGCAATATCTGGATTCCGATAGTGATATCTTTTTTTGCTGGTGTGGCAATCGAGATTTTCTATGTCGCATGGAGCACCTCGATGCAACATAACATTCCTGAAGAATCCTATTCACGCGTTGTTTCATATGATGCTCTGGGCTCCTATGCATTGGCGCCAATCGGGCTAATTTTCATCGGCCCACTAGCTGAGCAGATTGGTACAAAAAATGCGATCTTCATACTCGCTGCATTAGTATTTGTTGCAACAGTAACCGCTCTCTCGGTACGGGAAGTTCGGATGGTGCGAAATAAAACTTGAATTCACTCTCACGATGAAGGCTCCAATCCAAAAAATCTGGGATGCGATTGCCGATTGGACCTCTCAAGGGGAGTGGATGTTGGCAACCCGCGTGGATGTGCTTGAGGATCACGGTGGAGTGGGCACGAAAATTGCGGCATTTACCGGAGTAGTTCCAAGTCGCGCTCTGTTGGGAATCTGGGATCACATGGAGGTTCGCAGATGGGAGCCGCCACATCGCTGTGATGTGCTCCATTACGGCAGGTGGCTTCGAGGAACGGGCTACTTTGAGTTAGAAGTGCTCGATCCTGCTCACACCCGTTTTACATGGAATGAAGAGTTAACTGGAGCGCTAGCAACCCTGTTAAAACCTGGACTTGCTCTGGGGGTTTGGCTCAGCTTGCACCGCTTTGCCCGCCAGATACGGAGCTGATTTGGTCAGCATCTGGAAGATCACGCCTTAAGGATTTACCAAGGTTTGGAGGTAATCTCACCAATATGAGCCCCTTTCTCGACTTGCTCGAGCGCCTGCCGGAGGAGGAGAGAACAATCCTCACCCTGGTCTACCTGCAGCGCCGCTCGATACCTGAGATTGCCCGGCTCCTCTCTGTCCCGGAACGGGCAGTATTGGTGGTGTTGGAGCGGGGGCGGGCTCGGATTGCGGCCCTAATTTCCCAGGCTGGCGAGAGTGCGAGATAATTCGGGAATGGCAGCTATGAAACCCCGAACCGGTGATGGTCCTATGGAGGTCACTAAAGAGAACCGGAGCCTGGTGATGCGTGTACCGCTCGAGGGTGGCGGACGTTTGGTAGTTGAACTCAATGCAGATGAAGCGAACCGACTCTCCGAGTGCCTCTCTGCTGCCGTAGCGCTTGTCAAAAAATAGATTTGCTCCGTTTCGAGATTTCCTCGAAAAAGAGAGCTCCTCTGGAATCCTCTTACTCTTTGCAGCAACTCTTGGTTTGCTCATTGCAAACTCACCCTTTGCTGATGCTTATTTCAAGACCTTAGATTTTTCATTCTCGCTCAAACCCCTTGGGATAGATCTAGAGCTCACAATTCTCAAATTGATTAACTATGGGTTGATGACCATCTTTTTCTTTGTCGTTGGTCTTGAGATCAAACGGGAACTTACCTCTGGACACCTATCTGAAATTCGCTCGGCTGCCGCGCCTTTTTTTGCTGCGATAGGTGGCATGGCGATACCGGCTCTGATTTATCTAGCCATCGCAGGATCAACCGCTCCGGAAGGATGGGCGATTCCGGTAGCAACAGATATTGCATTAGCGGTAGGAATTCTTGCATTGATGGGTTCGCGGGCTACAGATGGTTTGAAATCTTTTCTTTTAGCTCTGGCAGTCATCGACGATATCGGTGCGATTATCATCATCGCTTTCGTTTTTTCAGCGGGCGCTCTCTTCTCATGGTTACTTGCCGCTCTCGGTGCAACGCTTGCAGTTCTGGTTTTACAGAAGATCGGAGTGATCAAGAGTTATGTCTACGCAATTGTGGGATTGTTACTCTGGTTTAGCCTATATAAGGCAGGAGTGCACCCAACCCTTGCCGGTGTAATCATGGGTTTACTCACTCCAGCAACAACGATTACCGATAAAAGACTTGAAGATATTGAAGATGGCAGACTGACACTTGTCGAGAAATTACAAGGCAACTTTCATGGATTTTCGGCATTTGTGGTTGTGCCACTTTTTGCACTCGCAAACTCTGGCGTAGCGATCTCTGCCTCTGCGATAGATGCAGCACGTACATCACCCATCGCTTGGGGAATCGTCTTGGGCTTAGTGGTGGGTAAGCCACTCGGTATTTTTCTCACCGCAAAGGCAGCCGTTGCTGCGCGGGTGGCGCAACTTCCACCAGAAACGGCCAATAGCGCTCTTGTTGCGGTCGGCAGCACCGCGGGGATCGGATTCACTGTTGCCATTTTTATCGCTAAGTTGGCATTTACCGAGCCGGAGCTTCAGGATCTCGCGGTTACCGCAGTGATGGCCGGTTCGCTCATAAGTGGCGTGATCGGAGTAGCGTTCTTTCGCTTGCTCCGCCATTGACAGGCGCTACGGTTAGCAAGTGCCTCGACCTACCGCTCAGCAGCACCCTCGGATTCTTCCGTACACCTCCTCCACTTTACGAAAAAGTGATGTGCTTGCGATACCTGTAAAAAAAGGTGAGCCTGCCAAAGTATTTCTTGAGGCAGGTGCCGAGGTTCGAACTTTCCTTAAGTCTTTTGATGTAAATCTCAATGACTTGGTGGTTCGACATTCACTGACTGGCAAAGCAGGAGAACTTCTTGACATCCCTGTCACTTCTGGCAACGCATCCTCATTAAAGAGCATCTATCTGGTGGGAGTTGGCGATGGCACGCGCAGCGATCTCGTGAAAGCCGGGAGCGCTATCGGGAGAAAACTCCGAGGGAGCTCCCAGAGTTGCGCTTCGCTCTGTGGCGGCAAAGGCGAGTTGACTCGCTCCCATGCGTTAGCGCTTGCATTGGCGGCGTATCAATTCAAGATAAGCGGGAGTAAGGAAATTATCTCGAACAAACAAGCCCCATCATTTACTGTATTACGAGAGTACGACGTGAAAGAAGCAGAGGCGATGTTAGAGGGAGCGCTGTTAACGCGAGATCTCATTCATACGCCTTCAAATATGAAGAGTCCACAGTGGATGGCAACCCAAGCGCGCAAAGCGCTAGGCAAGTCACCAGTAGAAATCACCGTGCATCAGGGTGCAAAGGCGCTGGCGCGCTTTGGCGGTTTAACTGCAGTGGGAAATTCTTCACCCAAGCGACCACCTGCGATGATTGAGATTTCTTACAATTCGCGAAAGCGTAAGGGTCCCCATGTAGTACTCGTTGGAAAAGGCATAATGTTCGACACCGGAGGGGTCTCACTCAAACGTCCCTACGAGAACATGGTGGCCATGAAGAGCGATATGGCAGGAGCGGCTGCAATTCTCGGAGCAATCAAGGCAGCAGCAGAGCTTGGAATAGATTGCCGAATCACGGGATTATTGATGTGTGCTGAGAATTTACTCTCGGCCACTTCACAGCGACCATCTGATGTGATTACCCATTACGACGGGCAGACTGTCGAGGTTATCGATACTGATGCAGAAGGGCGATTAGTGCTCGCGGACGGCATAGGTTATGCGATGGAAAAGTTAGACCCTGATTATCTCATTGATCTTGCTACATTAACTGGGGCAGCGACTCTTGGATTGAGTAGACATTATGCGGCGATGTACACCCGAGATTTCACTTTAGCTGCCAAGTTCTCTAAAGCAGGTGAGAGTTCGGGAGATCGTGTCTGGCACATGCCCTTAGTCGACGAGTATGCAACGAGCCTTCGATCTCATGTTGCTGATTTCAAAAATATTGCCGAAAAGCCAAGCGTCGGCGCTGGTTCCATCACCGCAGCGCTCTTCCTTGAGAAATTTGTTGGTGGTACTAAGAAAACCAAATGGGTCCATTTCGATATTGCAGGGGTGGGTAGGAGTGATTCGGATTCAGGGGAGAACCCGAAAGGCGGGACAGGATTTGGAGTTCGCTTGCTCACCGAATGGTTACAGACCTTATGAGTGAGCAACTCGAGAAGGTCAGGGAATTCATTGAGAGTTTCATTGTTGAAGAGCTCGAAATACAGAGCGCTCGAAGTCGAGGTTCTGAATTAGGAAGCGATGAACCATCTCAAGGAACTGGCGCCTTCTTGCAGATGCTTGCACGTGCAATTCAGGTTCACAGTGCAGTTGAATTAGGGACTGGAACGGGCGTAGGTACGTTATGGCTCGCAGATGGAATAAAAGAGAGTGGCACGCTTACATCTATTGATGCAGAGGCAGAGCATGTGCATCTAGCTCGACAAGCATGTGATGAGATGGGAATCTCGCCACAGCGGGTTCGATTGATCCATGGCGCGCCATATGAGATCTTGCGAAAACTCACCGATTCGGGTTACGACATGATTGTTGTTCGAGAATATTCAGATGAGAGCGGTGATCTTATTGAGCAAGCTCATCGTGTATTACGGAGCGGTGGTGTCTGTCTCCTGGTACATGCCTTGCATGGTGACAAAGTCGCAGATTTAGCTCAACGAGATGAGGTCACCGTCGCTCGACGTGAGTTGCTCCGTAATTTGCGCGCAGATCGCGAGCGGTGGACCTGTTCGCTTGTTGGTGTGGGAGATGGCCTTTTTATGGCGGTCAAGCGATAACTGGCGATAGGCCGGTTTCTGTCTTAGGTTTAGGGGGAATTTCAGCGCGCTCTCAGGTTTCTTTGGAATTCTGGAGCCATAGTTCAACTTACCAACCAAGGAGAGTTACTCACTATGAGTCAACCAGAGTGGTGGTCACCGGCGGCGCAGTATGCCCATAATCAACGTCCAAACGTGCCTGCAAATTTTTACCTTCCGCAGAGCGCGCAGCCATTTCCTGATCGAGGTGCATCAGCGCAGCGACACCGGGGGGTACATGGTGGGCGGGTAAGCGTTGGTCTTGCGGTGGGAATGGCGTTGATTGCAGGGGCGATTGGTGGCATCGCAGGGAATCTTGCAAATGGTTCCGCACTCTTTGATTCACGGGTCAATCTAGTTGCGACCAATAACGCTGTTGAACGTGCGCCAGAATCGGTTGCAGCCATTGCTTCGCGTGTTCTGCCATCAGTGGTCTCCATTTCGACCCGCTCTCGTAGTGGCGCCGGTACCGGTACGGGATTTGTGATTCGTTCTGATGGATACATACTCACCAATAACCACGTGGTGGAGAATGTGGCACGCGGTGGCTCACTTAACGTTTCGTTCAATGATGGCAAAGTTGTACGAGGAAAGATTGTCGGCGTAAATCCCGCATACGATCTTGCAGTAATCAAGGTGACCCGAACTGGAGTGCCCGCGCTTCAATTTGGCAATAGCGATTCGGTCCAAGTTGGAGATTCGGTAATCGCAATTGGATCGCCTCTTGGTTTATCAGGAACAGTCACATCGGGAATCATTAGCGCGAAAAATCGTGCCGTCACTGCAGGCGCAAATCGAGGGGAGAGTTCTTTCATCAATGCGCTACAGACCGATGCCGCGATCAATCCAGGTAATTCGGGTGGTCCGCTCGTGGATCGAACTGGCGCGGTAGTCGGAGTAAACACTGCAATCGCAACTTTGGGATCTTTTAGTGGACAGACTGGATCGATAGGTCTTGGTTTTGCTATCCCTATCAATCAGGCGCGACGGACAGCTGAAGAGTTAATCAAAACCGGAAAATCTTCTTATCCAATCTTGGGGGTCTCGGTTGATACCAATTATGGCGAGAGTGGTGCGCTCATCACTTCGGTCTCACCAGGAGGTCCCGCAGATGCAGCGGGTATTCAAGAAGGGGACATCATCATTAACCTCGATGGACGCGTGATCACCAACCCAGATGAATTAATCGTTGCAATCCGAAATCGAGCCCCAGGAGACCGAGTTTCCATTACCGTCAAGCGCGAGGAGGTAACGAAGGTAGTTAAGGCAACTTTGGTCGCTGCGCAGCAGTAGCGTTACGATAGTTAGATGCTCGATATTGGTGCCGGCGAACTCCTTGGTTTGGCCCTTGTTGCCTTGGTCTTAGTTGGTCCATCTAAACTTCCTACCTTCGCAGCAGACGCCGCGCGCTTCCTCCGTAAAGTCCGTGGCTTTACACAATCTGCCACGAGCGATCTACGCGAGAACTTAGGTCCAGGTTTTGAAGACTTGAGCGTGAGTGATCTCAATCCTAAGAGTTTCATCAGAAAGCAAATGCGTCAGGCCCTTGAGGATGAACCTGCTCTCGATAAGAACTCGGTCCGACAGGATCCACAACTTCCATGAGCAGTGAATTAATTCGAGAGGCTCTTACTAAAGTAATCGATCCAGAACTTCGGCGACCACTGACTGAATTAGGCATGGTAAAGAGCATCGATATTTCTGGGGATGTCGCCAGAATCGGTATCTACCTAACCATCGCAGGTTGTCCGATGAAAGATCGCTTGCAAGAAGATATTTCTAAGGCGGTAATTGGTATTTCAAATATCAAGAGCGTGCAAATAGATTTTGATGTAATGAGTGATGAACAGCGAAATGAAATTAAACGGATCATTCGGGGTGGAAATGAAAAAACGATTCCATTTGCTCGTCCAGATTCGTTAACGCGTGTTTTTGCAATCGCATCCGGGAAAGGGGGCGTTGGAAAGTCCTCAGTTACTGCCAATCTCGCAGTCGCTTTGGCTGCTAGAGGTCAGCGAGTGGGAATCTTGGATGCCGATGTTTACGGCCACTCCATTCCGCGAATTCTTGGCATGCTCGGAGCACGTCCTACGGCGATTGATAACACCACATTCATTCCTCCTGAGGATACTCGTGGAATCAGAGTCGCTTCGATGGAGATGTTCAAACCACAACGTGAAGACCCAGTTGCCTATCGAGGACCGATTCTTCATAAGGTGTTAGAACAGCTCTTAGCCGATGCATTCTGGGGTGAATTAGATTTCCTCTTACTCGATCTGCCACCTGGTACCGGAGATATCGCTATCTCACTTGGTCAATTGATTCCATCGTCAGAATTAATCGTTGTCACAACGCCACAAGTGGCTGCGGCAGAAGTGGCTGAGCGCGCTGGACGCCTTGCCCATCAATTGAAGCAACAACTCACCGGCGTCATTGAGAATATGTCTGCATTCGCCTGCCCACATTGCGGCGAGATGATCTCGCTCTTTGGTTCAGGTGGTGGGGAAGAGACCGTGGCACGCTTAGAGAAACTCACCGGTGCTCCAGTGCCGTTATTGGGGCGAATCCCATTTGATCCTGAGCTACGTGAGGCTGGAGATATTGGAGCCCCTATGGCAGAAGGTCGGGGCTCCACAAAGGCTCTTGAAGAGATTGCCGATCAACTGTTGAAACGGAGCGTCTCGCTGGCTGGGCGACACTTGCCAATTTCACCGCGTTCATGACCTTTGGGCTGGCTGATTGAGCAAGTAGTACCTACACTTTAGTTACCAAAGTAATTTAAGGAGCAGCGTTGGCTCAGCGCACTGTGTTACCTCCCAAAATTGTCGATATAGCCGAGGACTTGATGCACGCCCTCCTTGGAGTAGGCGTTTTTATTGTTGCGCTTATTTCAACCTATCAGGGAGTTATTCGACTTATTGAAGCCGAGCGGATTTACCCTGAAGGAGCGATTCGCGGAATAAACGACCTTCTCTTTGTCATTATTTTGCTGGAGATTCTTCGAACCGTTATTGGACGTTTTACCAACGGCTCTTATCAATTAGAGAGCTTCTTGATAATTGGCGTGATTGCGTCTGTTCGAAGTATCTTGACTGTTGGTGCCACGTTGACACTGGGAAGTGACATTAGTCAAGAGAAATTCACACGCCTTCTCTATGAACTCGGAATAAGCGCCATAATCAGCTTACTCTTAGTAGTAGCGCTTGCAATTGCAAAATTCTCACGAAGAAGTTTCGATCCCATGGAGCAAGGGTGATAGCTCTTCCTTCCAGAAGCTATGAAGCGGAGCAGAGGGGTGCTTATCGATGGAACTTCAATTCTTAGTCCTTCTGATCATTCCAATACTTTTGAGTGGCTGGTACTGGTTGCACTTTAGAGAGTATGAGCCAGGTTCTCCGGGTGGCAGGAGTGACTCCACGAAACTCTTCTTCCCCTTTATTGAGTCATATCGCTACTACAAATCTGCAGCGCAGAAGGCGGCATCAGATGGAACGGGTGCTGAGACATATATCAAAAAAATTCTTGCCCAAGCCCCTCAAGATTCCCCGGCCGAACATGAGGCTGCATATATTTTTAGGGAATTTACGGCTGCAATGTGCGCGTGGAGTCAACACGTTGACAAGCACGTGGGTGATGTCGCACAACTTAACAGAGCTTCAGACATATTGGAGCGCGAGATTGAACAAATTGCTCATAAGTGTGAGCGACTTGGGTGGACATTTAGAGAAGAGTGGAGAAAGTAAGGGCTTACTCCGAGTCCGACTCCACTTTGCTTCGCAACTCTTCAAGTAATTCCCGGAGCTCACCACGAATGAAATCGCGAGTAGCGGCATCGCCAAGTCCCTCACGGAGCGCTGCAATCTCTCGTGTCAGATATTCGGTCGCGGCAAGATTGCGCTCATCACGAGATCGGTCTTCGGCAGATTGAATTCGGTCCCGGTCTGCTTGTCGATTCTGTGCAAGCAAAATTAGAGGGGCAGCATAAGAGGCTTGTAGAGACAAGATCAGCGTTAGGAAGATGAAGGGGAACGAATCAAAGCGTAGATCGCTCGGTGCGAGGGCATTCCATAACACCCATGTCAGCACGAATACCGACATGTACACCAAGAAATTAGCGGTCCCTAAGAAACGTGCAAAACGCTCCGAGAGCCGACCAAATGCTTCTGAGTTGTAAGTTGGTCGCAGTGATCGCTTTCCACGACGTGGAAGATCAAGACGATTGCTCATTTCAACACCTCCCGGCCGTCATCATCATGGCGCGCACGCCAGTTTTCAGGTAGCAAGTGGTCAAGAACATCGTCAACGGTCACAACCCCAAGTAATCGATCATTCTCATCGACGATTGGAACTGCTACCAAGTTATACGCGGCAAAGTAGGAAGAAATCGTCGTGAGGTTCTTATCGGGGGTGAGAGATTCTGATTCGGTATCAATGATTGAACCGAGCAAAGTTGCAGGAGGCTCCCGCAATAGCCGTTGGAAATGTGCGATTCCCAAGAATTTCCCGGTGGGAGTCTCATGTGGCGCTCTGGTCACAAAGACTTGAGCGGCAAGAGCGGGCGTAATCTCACTGGCACGAAGGGCTGCTAACGCTTCAGCGACTGTGTTATCGGCGGCAAGTATTACTGGCTCAGTCGTCATCATTCCACCAGCGGAATAATCTTCGTACACCATCAACCGACGGACATCCTCAGCATCCTCTGGCTCCATCAAGTTAAGAAGTGATTCGGCCTTTTCGCTACCTACTTCGCGGAGCAAGTCAGCAGCATCGTCGGGATCCATTTCACCAAGTACATCTGCGGCGCGCTCACCTTCTAATTGCGCAAGGAGTGCAACGCGCTCTCCCTCTTCCATCTCTTCTAACACATCAGCAAGGCGCTCATCATCAAGCGACCGTGCGATTTCGACCCGACGTGCCATAGATAGTTCATGAAGAGCTCCAGCAAGGTCGGCTGCTTTGAGAGTTGCCAAGGTGGCCATCAAACTCCGCGCACCATCATCAGTTTCACCTGTAATGAATTCAGTGAGTTCTGAGAATTCGACTGTCTTACCTGGGCCGCGACGACGCAGACCAGTTCCTTTCGGAGCAACATGGATTTTGCTTAATAACCAATCACCACGACGACTCTGCTCCATCGCAATATCCTCAATGACAACACGCTCGGTCTTTCCAATCAGAGTAGTTGTGCGATCTAGAAATTCACCGAGGACGAGAAATTCACCAGGGCGTGGTTGAAAGCGCCGTACATTCAATAAACCAGTGATCACGACAGTCCCTGGTTCGATGGAAGTGATTCGAGTAATTGGTATGAATATCCTTCGTCGAGGTGGTACCTCAACAATCAGACCTAATACTCGCGGTGCCAATGGTCCTGCTTGCAGGGTTGCGAGAGCATCGCGCACCTTGCCCACTTGGTCACCAGCTGGGTCGAAAACTGCAGTTCCCGCTAGGCGCGCTATAAAGACTCGATTCAATGTAGCGCTCATAAGCCTAAGGGTACCGGTTAGGGTCTTCCTCATGACTTCGCATCAGGGTCCCGCAGCACGGATGCGATCTCCTATTTCCGGCGCTGATTTACTTCGTTTAACCATTGGAGTCTTCGGCATCGGCACCTCAGGTCCACTCATCGCATGGGGCACCATGGCGGTTCCCGTAGCAATATTTTGGCGAAATCTCGGCGGTTCTTTGATTACCTTGCCCTTTGCAATTGCAAAGGGAGAGTGGCGTCGACTATCGAAGATTTCCTGGGGCTGGTCGATTCTTGCTGGAGTATTCCTCGCTCTTCATTTCATCTGCTTCTTCTACTCGATGCGAATGACAAGCGTGGCAAGCGGCACTGCTTTAACTGCGATGCAACCAATTTTTGCTGCGCTCTGGCTCCGTTATAAGGGAAGAAAAGTCGATTACCGAGTCTGGGTAGGTATGGGAATCTCAATGATTGGCGTTCTCATTATCACCGGCGTGGATTGGTCGTTATCAACCCGCTCGCTTCTCGGTGACTTGATTGCACTCCTGGGTGGCGCACTTGCGGCAGCGTATGTGACTGCAGGTTCTCACGTTCAAAAGGTAGTCTCGACAACTACGTACACTGCAATTTGTTACTTAGTCTGCGCCCTCACATGTTTGATATTTGTGATTCCTTCTGGAGCATCGCTTACAGATTATCCGCAATCGGAGTGGCTATTAATTATTGGCTTGATTGTGGGCGCCCAACTACTTGGCCACACGATGTTCAATCAAGTGCTGGTGCGAGTAAATCCTGCTGTAGTCTCGCTTATTGTCTTCTTCGAGGTTCCAGTCGGCGCGCTACTAGCTGCATGGTGGTTAAATCAAGTCCCCCCAGCAGGAATCATTCCTGGGATTGCGTTATTAATTTTTGGTAGCGGGTTAGTAGCAACCCGAACCTCGCAACTACAGGGCGAGCTAGAGGGCGAGCATCCACATGTTGATTGATCTTCATACTCATACCAACATCAGTGATGGCCAAGATTCACCAGAGGAGTTAATTCAACAAGCCCGATTGGCAGAGTTAGCCGTGATTGCTATTACCGATCATGACACGGTGCTTGGTTGGCAAGGTTTACAGAATCAACGAAATCTCGATAGCTCATCCAAATTAACAATTGTTCCCGGTGCAGAGATTTCCTGTCGTACCCCATCCGGGATGAGCGTTCATATGCTCGGATATCTCTTCGATCCAGGCAATAGCGCACTTGCGGAAATAATGTCTCTGACTCGTGATGATCGGATTCCTCGTATGCGAAAAATCATTGAGTTGCTCAATGGTGCAGGCATCGATATCTCTTTCGATGATGTAGTTGCGCACTCTGGTAGCGCGGTCACGGTTGGGAGGCCGCATCTGGCTGATGCGTTGGTGGCAAGAGGTGTAGTCGAAAGTCGTAACGAAGCCTTTGCTCAGTATTTACATAATGATTCTCCATTTTATGTCGGACATTTCGCTCCGAGCCCGGAAGAGGCAATCGCTGCGATAAAGAATGCCGGTGGTGTCAGCATCCTTGCTCATGGCTTGGCTGGCTCGCGCGGGGCCATTTACTCACTCGATGAGATTGAATCGCTTGCAAGATGCGGACTAGATGGCCTCGAAGTTGATCATCGTGATCATGATGAGAGCGCACGTGCGAGTTTGCGCGAATTGGCCGATGCTCGCGGACTCTTCGCAACCGGTTCCAGTGATTATCACGGTATCAGTGTTGGCCAACGACTTGCGATGGAAGTCACTGCGCCGGAAGTTTGGGAGGGTATCCTCGACCGAGGTAAAGGATGTGAGGTGTTTACGATTTGAACGCGAGTATGAGCACCATCAGCGCGCTCACCTTTGGCATTCAGGTCTTTGTCACCTTGATTGTGATTATCGACCCGCCAGGAGTGATGCCAATTTTTCTCTCTCTAGTCTCGAAATACTCCGTGGAAGAGCAACGGAGATTGGCATGGAAAACGGCGAGCGTCTCTTTATTAGTCATAATTGTCTTTGCACTCTTTGGTCAGTTGATCCTCGACTATCTGAAGATTTCCCTTCCAGCGCTACAGGGAGCAGGCGGCTTACTCCTCTTGCTAGTGGCGCTCGACCTCCTCATCGGAAATGAACGGAAACCAGCGGACGAGAGCGATGTCAATGTTGCACTTGTTCCTTTAGGAACTCCATTACTGGCAGGGCCAGGAGCAATCGTTGCCACGATCATCTTCGTTAAACAGGCAACATCTTCATCGACGAGTTCAGTTGCGATGATGGCCGCGCTTCTGGTCGCGATTGTTATTTTGCACTTATTTCTTGGTTTGGTACTCGCCTATTCCACTGGGATTATCAAGATCATCAAGAAATCTGGGGTGACATTGATTGCTCGAATCGCAGGTCTCTTACTAGCGGCAATCGCGGTCCAGATGATTGCTGATTCTGTACGCGCCTTTATCAACGCATGAGCGATCAACAAACTTTTGATGGAATGCCAGAGAGGCTTTTCGCCTGTACGCCTTATCGTTTAGAGACGTGGCTGGATTGTCCAAAGAAGTATCGCTACACATATATAGATACCCCAAAACCTCCACGAGGCGGACCGTGGGGCCACAACAGCATGGGAAGCGCAGTTCATAACGCGCTCCGCGAATGGTTCACACTTGCGCTTGAGGAGCGCACTATGGAAAAAGGAGCAGAGCTAGTAATTAAGCATTGGCGTAACGAAGGATTTCGTGATGAAGAGCAATCAGATCGCTATCGATTTCGCGCTGAGAATTGGGTACGACAATATCTGGCCAATGTTGATCCACATCTAGAGCCTAGAGGTATAGAGCGAACTGTGAGTACGACAACTGGGCGACTATCGCTCTCTGGTCGTGTCGATCGAATCGATGAACGCGATGGTGAATTAGTAATTGTTGATTACAAGACTGGAAAGCGCCCCCCTGATGAGGCGGAGACTGGTGGTTCGTTAGCGCTAGCGATTTATGCGCTCGCGGCCGAGCGCACGTTACGGAAGCCATGTCGCACGGTAGAACTTCATCACCTTCCATCTGATACCAAAGTTGCTTTCCGTCACGACGATGCTTCGCTGGCCCGCCATATAAATCGCGCCGAACGTATCGCCGTCGAGGCGTTAGAAGCCACTGCCGAAATGCGCTTCCCAGCTACTCCGGGAGCGCTTTGCGCATATTGCGATTACGCTCGGATATGTACCGATGCCGATCGAGCACCTGCGCAACCGTGGGCGGGCCTTGATGAACAGTAAAAGAGTATTTCTTAGGGGAGTCTTGTGCAGAGAGGTTATTTCGCGCCCGATTCGATTGTCGCGCGACTACATTCTGATCCAGCGTTAATCGTTGGTGGAATACGTGCACTTATGGAACAAGCTCTACACCCTGGAGCGATGGCGGGGGTCGCAAAGTACTCAGATTTTCGCGACGATGCGTGGGGCAGATTGCGCCGCACCGGAGAGTACGTCTCGCTGGTGACGTACGGCTCACGTGAAGAGGTCGATCCCGCCGCTGAACGAGTACGAATGATACATCGCCGATTGGGTTTGGATACTCAAGAGGAGTTGCTCTGGGTTCATACCTCGATGGTCGATGCCTTTATCGATGTCGCAAAGAGGTCAGGGATGCCCTTATCAGATATGGATATCGACGATTATTTGGAGCAGATGGTGATCTTTGCAGAGCTCGTTGGGATAGATCGAGAGAGTGTGCCGAGTTCATATGAGCAACTGCATCGGTATATGGAAGAGATACAACCAAAACTTAAGGCAACGGAAGAAGCCAAGCGCACCAGCGTCTTTCTCACCTTCCCTCCGATGTCACCGGTTCTTCGCTTCGCCACCCCCGCGACAGGACTTTGGGCATCGGTAGCCACGCTCGCCGCTGCCTCGTTACCGCGTTGGGCTCGCGATGTGTACGGCTGGCCGAGTTTTCCGGGGCAAGAGAGCGTGACCAATCGCGCCTTGGTGGCTTTTCGCAACAACGCTCTTCGCCTACCAGAGGTTATGCGGATGAGTCCGTACGCTCGAGAGCAGCGCACTCAGATGATTGGCAATTCATGAGTCGCATCCTTGGATTTATGAACAGTGCAGGTGGCGCGGGCAGGACGACAAGCGCGCTCTCCATCGCAGTTGCCTTCTCTGAATATGGCAGACGGGTATTACTGGTCGATTGCGACCCGCAAGGCGCGCTCACTTTCATTCTCGGAAAGGAGAGATCACATCGGAGCGTTCATGACATCTTCTCTGGGCGAGAGCGTGCCCTTGGCATGATCCATCAGACAAACGAGCGAGTTGATCTCATCCCATCTTCACCCAAGTTGTATGAACTCTCGCGGTTAAAGAGGAGCGAAGTGCTCTTTCATGCTCTCAAAGATTTTGAATACGACATCATCATCATCGACGCAGCTCCAGGATTGGGCGACATTAATCAGAGCGTGCTCGCTGCCGCCGATGAGCTGATCATTCCTACCCGTTTAGATTTTCTGTCGGTCAGAGGAGCGATTCACGTAGCTGAAGCGAGTAAGAAGTTTCGGGCAAAGGTCCGTGCAATCTTGCCAACGATGGTTGATCCGCGTGCTAAACGCGGCGTTGAGATGATGAGCGAACTCATGAGAAAGTTTGGTAAACAGGTCATTGACCCGGGGATTCCACGAAGCCCTTTGATTCCCGAGGCGGTGGTTGCGGGTACTTCGCTACTTAACTTCAAGAAGTCGAGCGAACTAGCGGGGCGTTTTCGCGAGATAACCTACGATTTACTCTAGTTAGTTCTAGTTAGTTCTAGTTAGTTCTAGTTAGTTCCGAAGCCAACTTTTCGCTCTGATCGCGCGCTAACCTCGACAAAGCCAACTTTGGCCGCCGGCACAATCAATCGTCGACCACGTTCATCGGTGAACGCGACATGAGATCCCTCGTGGAGCGCACGCTCAACCGTTGCCTCGATCTCATCTGCAGTATTACTTAACTCGATAGTGAGCTCGCGAGGAGAGTCGGTGATTCCGATTCGTACCTCGACTTTGCTGCTGGAAGTTGATGCAGATGTTGATGGCGCGCTCTTCTTTGTACTCATATTCCCACTGTATCGAGTTATCGCTTGCCACGCTCGTCAAGGGTGCGCGGATATCCAGAGATGCCGCGCCATTGGAGATTGGCAACTAGTCGCGCAGCTTCCTCACGGGGTACACGACCATCGCGCTCTAACCAATAGCGCGCAGTAAATTGCGCGGTTCCCACTAAGCCGATTCCAAGGAGCATCGCTGCTTCATCAGGGATTCCGGTATCGGCAGCAATGACAGCGCTCACGGCAGCAGCACAGTCATATGTCATACGCGTGAGTCGTTGCCGCACTGCAGGCTCGACGCTCATATCGCTTTCGAAGAGTAGGCGATATGCCTCACCCTCTTCCTCGATAAAGTTGAAGTAGGCATCCACGGTGGCGCGGACGCGATCGGCATTATCTTGAGTCGAAGCAATGGCCCGCTGAATCGAATAGACCAATTGATCGACATGGAGATCAAGGACTGCTAGATAGAGATCGAGCTTGCTCGGAAAGTGTTGGTAGAGCACCGGCTTACTCACTCCGGCGCGATCGGCAATCTCATCCATCGCTGCTGCGTGATATCCAGCTGCGGTGAAGACTTCAAGGGCGGCGGTGAGAAGTTGCGCTCGCCGTTCATCGCGAGGTAACCGCGCTTTGGCATCGCTCATGGGGTTGATGGTAGGCCTTCAAGTGGAGCGAGGGTAAATAAACATGGCAGAGTAGGGGTGTGAGCCTGCCCATGAATCCGCCCCATAAAGCGCTAGTTGAACCTGGCCCTTCCCTCACAGTCGATCAGGTACGTAGGTATAGCCGCCATTTGATTATCCCCGATGTAGCGATGGACGGTCAGCGTCGACTGATGGCGGCGAAGGTGCTCTGTGTTGGCGCTGGGGGATTGGGATCGCCGGCCTTGATGTATCTGGCAGCAGCCGGCGTTGGTACTTTGGGAATTGTCGAGTTTGATGTCGTTGACGAATCAAATTTGCAACGACAGATTATTCATGGCCAGAGCGATATTGGTAAGAGCAAAGCGCAGAGCGCTGCTGAAAGTATCGCCGAAATCAACCCTTACACAAAAGTAATCATTCATGAGACTCGACTTGATAACTCCAATGTTATGGAGTTGTTCTCACAATATGACTTAATCATCGATGGCACCGATAACTTTGCGACCCGCTACATGGTTAACGATGCAGCAGTACTTTTGGGTAAGCCCTATGTCTGGGGTTCTATCTATCGTTTCGATGGACAGGCCAGCGTCTTCTGGGCAGAGCATGGCCCCTGCTATCGCTGCCTTTACCCCGAGCCACCTCCGCCGGGAATGGTACCCAGTTGCGCCGAAGGTGGCGTGCTCGGAGTTCTCTGCGCATCAATCGGATCCATTCAAGTTACTGAAGCCATCAAGTTGTTGACCGGGATTGGTAAGAGCCTCATTGGTGAATTGATGATCTATGACGCACTTGAGATGAGTTATCGGAAGGTCAAGATTCGCAAAGACCCTAACTGCGTCCTCTGTGGATCCAATGCAACGCAGCGAGAACTGCTTGAAGATTATGAAGGTTTCTGCGGTGCGATATCTACCGCTGCAACTGAAGCAGTTGCAGGGTCAACTATCACTGTTGACCAACTCAAGAGCAAGATGGATCACCACGACAACTTCCTACTCATCGATGTTCGTGAGCCTGCAGAGTTTGAGATTGTGCGGATTCCTGGGTCGGTTCTCATTCCTAAGCAGGAATTTCTCGACGGTTCAGTCCTTGCCAAACTTCCGCAAGATAAGCCCATCATCTTGCATTGCAAGAGCGGGGTTCGCTCTGCTGAATGTCTAGCGGTACTCAAAGGTGCGGGATTCTCTGATGCAACACATGTCAGCGGTGGCGTGCTTGCCTGGGCCAAACAGATTGATACCTCACTACCTACTTATTAATTTGTAGCGCGCGAGTCAAGAAATCTAACTCGAGCAACATCAAGTTCTCCGCGACAACTTCCTGTGGTGTCATATGAGTAACTCCAGTAAGAGGAAGTACCTCATGCGCCTTACCGGCTTCAAGGAGGGCCGAAGAGAGTTTGAGTGAGTTCGAGACCAGTACATTGTCATCGACCATACCGTGAATGATCATCACAGGAACTGAGAGATTCTTAGCATCATTGAGCATCGATGAATTCTCGTAGTTTGGATGTTTATCGTCTGGCCCCATGAACCGCTCGGTATAGAAAGTATCGTAAAGTCGAAAATCAGTGACTGGTGCACCAATAATCGCCGCCTTGAAGATCTCTGGTCGACGCATGGCGGCAAGCCCAGCAAGATAACCGCCAAAGGACCAACCGCGAATGGCAACTCGCGAAGAATCGATTAAACCAGGGCGAGATTTAATTAAAGCAAGAACTGCATCTGCTTGATCGGTTACGGGCGCAGATGAAAGATCGTTGAGAATTGCCCGTTCCCACTCTGGATTTCGGTTCGGTGTGCCACGACCATCTGCGATGAGTACGGCAAAACCTTGGTTTGCAATCCACTGCGCCTCCGCATAAGCGCTTTTTGCATGGAGCACGCGGGAATGTCCAGGTCCACCATAGGGATCAACTAATAGCGGCAGGTTCTTTGCCGCACGATTTTGCGGAAGTAAAAGCGCTGCATTAAGTTGACGTTCACCAAGAACGAGAAATTCTGGTTCCGCATCAACCTCTGGTTTTTCATTGAGGGCTGCAATTCTTTTAGTAATTCCATCACGCTTGATGACAACTGAGATTTCATAGCTTTCAAGATCTCGTGAGATTAGGAGCAGAGTGCCACCACTTGTGCGCGCCATGTGGACGCCAGGTTTTGAAGTCATAGCTTCGAATTCACCGCCCCAGCCGCGCCAATAGATATGAGATTGCGTTGGCTCGAAACTTCCCGAGAAGGTGATGCCATCTCTATCGATTGAAATGATGCCGTCAACTTGCAGATTGACAGGGGTGACCACCTCACCATTTATTGCAATCGCGTGAGTATTTTCATGGATCACATGAGTAACTAATTCACCTGACGGACTCCAAGCAGGAACACCTCCTACCAAGTCAATCCATGCTGGATCTTTTAATTCTGCGATTACTCGCACCTGGCCTGACTCGTTGTCGATTGCAAGAATCTCGGCGTGACGTTGATTTCGAGACATTGTCAGCATCAGCGGTGGAACCTTGCCATCTCCCGGTGAAACCGAGCAGAGATATTCATGCTCGGGGTTCCAGATAATCTCTTTTCGAGAGTGGTCAGATAAGTCGAGGATAAATAGCGACGTTTTGACATTTGGCGTGCCCACAAATGGGTACCTCACCTGTCGTGGAGCGCTCTCTGGATTGGCAGGATCGCTTATCCAAATTTTGGTGACTGGAGATTGATCAAAACGTTCTACAAATAATGATGTGCTATCTGCGCTCCACCAGAAACCATGATGACGATTCATCTCTTCACTAGCAACGAACTCTGCAGTACCGTAAAAGATATCTTCATTCTCTGGCGTGCAGAGAACTTCGACCTTACTACCACGTGAAAGGTGGAGTTCCCCTTCCGGAGTGATATACGCGATTGCTTTGCCATCGGGGGAGAGTTGTGGGTCGATTACCACTCCCGCACTCGGCTGTTCGGTTAATTTTTTAATGGAAATCTCAAATGAATAAAGTTTTCCCGATAGGACGAAAGCAACTGTCTGGCACTTCTGGTCTGTGGAGTACGAAGTGATACCTCCGGCAGCCTCTCGAGTCCGTTCCCGACGGGCGCGTTCCTGCGCAGAGAGATGTTCTTCACCGTCAAGCAGGAGGTGGAGTGGATCCACAAGAAGCTCTTCGATATCGGTGCGAATGTCATATTGATAGAGGCGCCCAATTCGGTCACTGCCTGACAGGCTTCGCACAAAAAGTACCCGTTGGCCATCTGGGGAGAGGGTGAAAGTTCGCGGCGCTCCAAGTGAGAAGCGTTGTGTCTTTGCAGAGTGACGTGGGAATGAGAGTTGCGACATGGCGACCATAGGAAATCACCGTACCCTTTCCTCCATGAAATCGGCGAGACCTAGACGCCTTTTGCTGGTCCATGCACATCCTGACGATGAGACCATCAATAATGGTGCGACAATGGCGAAATATGCAGATGAGGGAGTTGAAGTAGCGCTCGTAACCTGCACTCGTGGCGAAGAGGGCGAGATACTCGTGCCCGACCTGGCAGAAGCAGCAAGCGATAAAGAGGATCGATTGGCGGAGATTCGTGAGCAAGAGTTAGCTGGCGCGCTTTCTGCGCTGGGAGTTGAAAAACATTGGTTCTTAGGCGCACCAAAAACTCGATATCGAGATAGCGGCATGATGGGAATGCCACAGAATTCGCGTGCTGATGTCTTTTGGAGCGCCGACCTGCTCGAAGCAACTGATGCGCTCGCCGACTACATCGTGGATTTCAAGCCGCAGGTTTTGATTACCTACGATGAATTTGGTGGATATGGCCACCCCGATCATATTCAAGCCCATCGAGTGGCGATGAAGGCATCTGAAATCAGTGCAGCACGTGGTTGGGAAATTCAAAAGATCTATTGGAACATTATGCCGCGATCTGTCGTACAGCAAGGAATGGATGCAATGAAAGAGATTGGGTCAGATTTCTTTGGTGTTGGATCAATCGATGATTTGCCATTTGTGAAAGATGACTCATTGGTAAGTGCAGTGATCGATGGAAATAACTATGTGGAGAGCAAGCAAGAGGCGATGCGGGCACATCGAACACAAATCGCAGTAGATGGACCTTTTTTTGCGCTATCGAATTCTTTGGGTATGCAGGTATTTGGTTTTGAGTATTACACCCGAGTAAAAGGCGCCGCCGGACCCGATGTCGATGAGCAAGGCAGGGAGAGAGATCTTTTCTCTGGGATCGATCTATGAGGCGTGTACTAGAAAATCTCACTGGCCTTGTAAGTGGAGTGGTAATTGGCACTTTCGGCGTGGTGATTCATAATTTTTCTGTTGGATGGTTTCCACTTGGACTGATAATTGCTCTATTAGGTAGCGCTGCTGCGAATAGCGCACTGGGCATCTACTGGGGAAGGCGTGGAGTTCGGTTCTGGTTTCTCCTTGGGTGGACCCTCATCGCACTTCGCGGAGGAGTCTTCGGCAACAGCGATGAATTGCTCATCATGGCTAATGGAGCAGGAGATGCATATTTAGGGCTAGGGTTCTTACTTGTCCTAGTAAGTATCTGGACACGAAGTTAGCGAGGGTTTTCAAAAACAGATATGAAAAACGGGAGAAAATATCTGGCAATCGCAGGCCTGGCACTCTCCGCGCTGGCATTTGTTTGGCTCGGAATGTGGTTGGCTGTAGGTTCTGCAATTCCACCTAAGACTAAAATCCTGGATGTTGACATCTCTCGACTCTCAATTGCAGAGGCTTCCAAGAAAATCTCCAGCGTAAGAGCCGCCGAACTTCAAGGTGAATTACATGTAGTTGTGGATTCGAAGAAGTTCTCGCTCCCAGTGAAAGATTCTGGGGTCGAACTCGATATTGCGGCGAGTTTGGCCGCTGTACCTAGTCGTACCGGTAATCCAATCCAACTCTTTTCTCTGTTATTGCGAGAAAAATTGATAGCACCAGTAGTTCTGACAGATAAAGAGAATTTTGGAAGAGCGATTCGCATGGTTGAACAAGAGGTAAATATCGCACCCAAGAATGCGGATATCGTCTTCGACGGGATAGTTCCCAAATTGGTGAGCGCTCGAGCAGGAAAAGCCCTCGATCGCGATAGTGCACTAAATAAAGTGGCAAAGAATTGGCTTCGCATCGACTCCATCACCCTTGACACTAAAGTGCGTCAAGCTCGAATTTCTGATGAAGAAGCGAGCGAGTTACTGGAGTTCGCACAGATCGCAGTTTCTGCTCCGGTTGAAGTGATGCTCGATATCGATAAGCCCGTAACTTTTTCGCTGACTCCTAAAGTTATTGCAGAAGCTTTGACCTTCATACCTGGTCGAGGGGAGAAATTAGAGGCCAAATGGCTCAAAGCAACTTTTATCAACGAGGTGGGTAAGAAGTGGAGTGCGCATGTCGTTGAGCCAGTGAATGCCTCATTCACGATGAGCCAGGGAGAACCTCGGGTGCAACCTTCACGTGATGGTCTCGATGTCCCGGAAGATAAATTAAGCAATGCCCTCATAGAGGCCCTGGGAAAGAGCGGCATGGAGCGAAAGGTATCGCTGACCCCTGAGCCAGTTGCTGCCAAAATCACCACAGAGATGGCTGGCGGATTAGGAATCAAAGAGGTGATCGGCACTTTCACCACCTTCTTCCCCTATGCGGAGTATCGAATTATCAACATCGAACGAGCTGCGCGTTGGATGGATGGCGTGATCATCCAGCCTGGCGAAGTGTTTAGCTATAACAAGGTAGTTGGAGAACGGACAGAAGCTCGAGGTTTCGTGCCAGGAATCATGATTGACCGAGGTGTCTTCAAGAAAGATTGGGGTGGCGGCGTCTCTCAGGTGGCTACCACCACATGGAATGCAGCGTGGTTTAGTGGTCTAGAACTGGTCCAACATAAACCACATAGTTTCTATATCTCTCGATATCCAGCAGGGCGGGAATCCACGGTTGCATGGCCGAGCGTCGATGTTAAATTTCGAAATAACTCAGGAAAGCCCATCTTCGTCGATACCTCGTTTACCAACAAATCAGTGACTGTGACTATTTATGGAACAAAGTTCATAGATGTGGAGACCGAAAGTGGTCCGCGGACCAATCCTCAGAAGTTCAAAGTGTTAGAGAGTGACTCTAAGGATTGCATTTTCCAAGAGGGAGTCGGGGGCTTCACCATCGATGTGTGGCGAATACTTAAACGCGAGGGCGTGGAGATCAAACGGGAGAAATTTCGAACACGCTATCGCCCCGAGGATCGAATAATCTGCACAAACCCAGAAGCTCGCTGGATGAATCCACCAATCGAAGTACAAAGGGGTCTAGCCAAAAGTAGTTAGAGCGCTTCCCAGCTCTGCCCTTCTGGCCCATCGGTAACGCGGATTCCATGCGCCAAGAGGGCATCGCGAAGTTGGTCGCTTCGAGCCCAATTGCGCTCTTGCCGCGCAACCTTGCGCTGATCGAGGAGCTTTTGAACTTCAGGAGTAATTGTCAATTCACCTTTGAGATCTAATTCCAGCCCAAGGAGCGCGTCGGCAGCAAGGAGCGTTGTGCGTTTTTTAGCTTCCGGTATCGATTCATCACGTTCAATTTTTCGAATCAAAAGTATTGCTCCAGCGGTATCTAAGTCATCGCTGAAGTGACTGATGATTTCTCGGTGTATTTCGGGATCAACTACACCCTCTTGTGGCCAGGAAGCAATTTTCTTCCGCCATCTTTTCAAAGTGGTGTGCGCCGCTTCGATGCTCTCCCAGGTGAGGTTCATCTGAGTGCGATAGTGGTTCTCTAAAAAAAGCAGTCTGAGTGCGAGCGGATCGATTCCTCGTGCACGTAAATCTGCAACGTGCAGGACATTACCTGAACTTTTTGCCATCTTCTTTCCATCAAAGAGAAGATGCTCGCCATGGACCCATTGCCGGACAAATTCTGAGTTAGTCGCGGTATTGCTCTGTGCGCGTTCATTCTCATGATGAGGGAATCGCAGGTCGATCCCTCCCAGATGAAGCGAGACTCCATGGGGAAAGTAATGAATGGACATGGCCGAACATTCGATATGCCAACCGGGAAAACCCACGCCCCATGGCGTTTGCCAGGTCATCTCTCGATTGACCGATGCGCTCTTCCAAAGCGCCCAATCGGCATGGAATCTTTTTCCTGACTCAACGTCAGCGCTCATGGCATCAAATCGATAGCCAGCCTGTAACTGGTCGAGCGAGTTGTGGCTAATTGCGCCGTAATCTGTAAAGCTTCGCGCAGCGAAGTAAAGCGAGCCATCTTTACCCTGATAAGCAGCGCCGATATAAATCAATTGCGCGATTAAATCAGTGATTAGTCCGATTGAATCGCTCGCTTTGGGATATGCATCAGCAGGCTCGATGTTTAGCGCTTCTAAATCTTCGTGAAATGTCTGCTCGTAGAAACGTGCAATCTCGAAAGGGTCTTTTCGCTCGAGTTTTGCCTGCGCCAAGATCTTGTCTTCTTCGATTTCGATGTTCACATCATCATTGAGATGTCCCACATCTGTTATGTTCTGGATATATCGGTAGCTGGCACCTTCCGCCTTTAACGTTCGTCTGACTAAATCCCCCAAGAGGAAGGTGCGCATGTTTCCCACATGCGCAAAGCGATAGACAGTTGGTCCGCAGCAATAGATATCGACACTTCCACTTTCTGCGGGAAGTACCTCAATAAGTTCTTTCGCTTTGGTGTCATAAAGGCGCATTTATTCCGTCATCTCTCCCGGCAACCTTTTCCATGCCACGATGTGATCTGGCTCGAAAGTCTTGAGAATGCCATTCTTATCTCGAACTACGGTGGGTTCGACTAAATACCCCAAGAGGTCACGAAACTTGCCCGGCTCTTCATCGTGGATGCGGATACTCACTCGCGTACCGATATCACCTGAGTCAGGCGCAGATTTTCCCTTGTGGTCAGCCATGCTCACCAGCATAGAGTGGAAATTAACCAGAGAGGCAGCATAATTGGGGGCTGAAACGGTAATGAGCAAAAAGTGAGGAGTAGACGGTGACGTACATCATCGCGGGGCCATGTATCGATGTGAAGGATAAGTCATGTATCGAGGAGTGCCCGGTGGATTGCATTTACGAAGGTGGCCGAATGCTCTACATCCAACCTGATGAGTGTGTGGATTGTGGCGCCTGTGAGCCAGTCTGCCCCGTGGAAGCGATTTACTACGAAGATGATGTCCCTGGTGAATTTACTGAATACAAATCCATCAATGAAGAGTTCTTTGCAGAGATTGGATCTCCTGGCGGGGCAAGCAAGGTCGGAGCACAAGAGAACGACCATCCAGTAGTTGCGGCACACCCGAAAGGGTAGTTACGGCAGAGCTAGAGGTGAGACTCCCAGATTTCCCGTGGGACCTTCTCGCGCCCTATAAAAAGATAGCCAGCGCTCACCCTGATGGTCTGGTTGATCTCTCCATTGGTACACCGGTGGATCCATCTCCTGAGGTAATGCAGGCGGCGCTTGCAGCGAGTGGAAATGCGCCGGGGTATCCCCTCACTATCGGGAGCACGCAGTTGCGCGAATCTTTGTCGAGGTGGATTCGCACCAAGTTTTTTCCAACGGGAGATATCGATTTCCTCCCCACCATAGGGTCAAAGGAGATTGTCGGATTACTCCCGACCATTCTTCAGGCGAAAAAAGTGCTCATCCCCGAGGTCGCCTATCCCACCTATCAAGTGGGAGCTTTGGTGGCGGGTGCGCAATGGGTTGGCGTCAATGATGATTGTGAAAGTTGGCCAACAGATGGCGATCTGGTCTGGATTAATTCTCCGGCAAACCCGCATGGCCGGGTACTCGACGCCGATCAGCTTCGCGCCATCATCACGTGGGCGCGCGCAACAGAGACGGTAGTGGTCAGTGATGAGTGTTACTTTGAGTTGGGTTGGGAGCGCGATCCAGTCTCACTTTTGCAGATGGCCGATGGAGATTGCAGAGGATTACTTGTCGCGCACTCGCTTTCGAAGAGTTTTAATGCTGCTGGATATCGCAGCGCATTTATCGCCGGTGATCCCGAGATAATCGGAACAATTCGCGAGGTCCGGAAACATCTTGGATTAATCATGCCTGCTCCCATTCAACGCGCACTGGCAGCTGCTCTCGATTCACCAAGTGAGATTGGCCAACAAAAGGAGCGTTATCGCGCTCGCCGCACCATGCTCCGAAGCGCATTGGACTCTGCCGGCTTTGAGATAACAGATTCAGAGGCTGGTCTTTATCTCTGGTCCACACGTGGTGAAGAGTGCTGGAAGACGGTGGCGTGGGCGGCAGAGCGCGGGATCTTGGTCACACCAGGAATCTTTTACGGAACCAAAGGCGCATCGCATATCAGAGTCGCATTGACTGCAACCGACGATGACATCAGACGCGCGTGCGAACGACTCGCGTAGGTTCGGCTAGGTTCGAGAGGTTCACGAGGTTAACTATGGAAGCAATTTTTCTCGTCGGCGGTAAGGGCACACGCCTGCACCCGCTTACGTTAGAAAGACCCAAACCCATGCTCAAAGTGGCCGGAGTTCCCTTTATCGCCCATCAAATCGGCTACGCGACTGCCCATGGAATTACCAGAATAGTCGTGGCAACCTCTTATAAGACCGAGCAATTTCTCGACTACTTGGGGGATGGAAGCGCTTTCGGAATTGAGATTGTTTATGCAATCGAGGAGGAACCGCTGGGTACTGGAGGAGCGATTTCCAATTCATCTGCCCACCTAACCAGCGGTGACAGCGAACCAGTGGCGATACTCAATGGCGACATCTTAAGCGCCCATAACATAAGCGCTCAGATTGGCTTGCACAAAGAGCGTGGGGCAGATGTGACTTTGCATCTAATCGAGGTAGATGATGCTCGTGCCTTTGGTTCTGTCCCTACCGATAACGAAGGACGCATCCTGGAGTTCATCGAGAAGTCGGATGCCCCACCGACTAATTTCATCAATGCTGGCTGTTACATATTCACTCGGAGCGTTATCGATGAAATTCCAAAGGGAAAAGTGGTCAGTGTGGAGCGCGAAACTTTTCCGGAATTACTCTCAGAAGGTAGAAAGTTATGGAGTTTCAAGAGCAGTGAGTATTGGATTGATATTGGCACCCCAAAGGCGCTTTTGAAGGCATCTCACGATTTGCTCCACGGAGTTTTTCATTCGCCAGCGCTCTCACCAGAAGCGCTCGTCAGAAAAAAATTTGTGGATGAGCAGGCGAAGATCGATCCAAGCGCGCAGATAGGCATGGGCTGCGCAATTGGTGCAAGCATCGTTGGAGCAGATGCCATCATTGAAGAGAGCATGGTTGGGGATGGGGTGGTGATTGGGGTGGGTGCGCAGATCCGCGCATCCATCATTGGCGATGGCGTGACCGTAGGGGCTGGAGCAATTCTTCGCCAGAGCGTTCTTGGTGGCAGCGCTCTGCAGAGAGCGCCTCAGTCACTCGAATAGTCGACAATTTCTCGAGATTTCTTCCTAACCTAACTTGACGAAATTAAGTTACAAGCGTGTAATTATCCCTAGGTCCTACTCGAGACGTTAGGGGCAATAAATGAGCGCACCGCTCACGCCATTTGAGGCGCCGTTTGCAAGTGGAAATCCTGCAGAACTTTCATGGCAAGAGCGCGCGCTCTGTGCCGAAACAGATCCCGAAGCCTTCTTCCCTGAAAAAGGTGGTTCTACTCGCGAGGCGAAACGAGTCTGCCTCTCCTGTGAGGTCCGGAGCGAGTGTTTGGAATATGCGCTGGCTCATGATGAGCGCTTTGGAATTTGGGGAGGGCTCTCGGAGCGAGAGCGCCGTCGCCTCAAGCGTCGCCCCGCCTAAAGCCCGCTAAATTCCAGGCCCACCGTCCACAATTACCCCACTGACCTTAGGGTTAGAGCCGTGTCTGTCGAGAGTTCTCCCGCCGCACGGGTGAGCGCCATCGTGGTGAGCCACAATGGCGCGCGTTGGCTCCCCGAGGTAGTTGCAGCGATCTCTAGCCAAGTTCGTCCTCCTGACTATCTCTGCGCGGTCGACACCGGATCTCACGATGGCTCCGTTGAGTTACTTCGAAACTCTCGAATTGATGTTCTGGAGATCGCCGGCGATAGCGGATTTGGAGGCGCAATCTCAGCTGCGCTCTCGCAATTGCCTCCGATTGAGCCAGAGGTGGAGGTCGAGTGGCTCTGGCTTCTCCATGATGACTGCGCTCCTGCACCCGAGGCGCTCGCAGCTCTTCTTGAAGCGGTAGCGGCGCGACCTAATGTCGGAGTAGCGGGGCCGAAAATATTAGGTTGGCATGATCGCTCCCATTTATTGGAGATTGGGGTGACGATTGCGCATAACGGGGCACGATGGACTGGATTAGAACGTAACGAACGCGATCAAGGTCAACATGATGGTGATGGGGCCTTACCGGTCTTGGCAGTGAGCACAGCCGGCGCGCTCATCAGACGAGATCTCTTTGAAGAGATTGGTGGCTTTGACGAAAATCTCCCGCTATTTCGTGATGACGTGGATTTTGGAATGCGCGCACATATGGCGGGGTATTCAATAATCTGCGTTACAAGCGCGAAACTTTTTCATGCAGAGGCCGCAGCAACAGAACGTCGCGCAATCGATGTTGCAGGTGGCGCCTTTCATCGCCCTCATCTTCTCGATCGGCGACATGCAGCATTCGTGCTTCTTGCCAATTTGCCGCTCTGGACTTTGCCTTGGATCACGCTACGAATATTTGTCTCAGCAATCATGCGTGCCGCTGGATATTTGTTGGCGAAGTTGCCAGGCTATGCTCTCGATGAATTAGCAGCGGTCGCACTTTTATTTACGCGGTTAGATCGACTTCGTTCAGCTCGTCAAATGCGAAGAAAAAATCGTCTATTGCCAGCCAGAGTAATTCGACCATTGCTGGCGCCTTGGAGTGAGCAAATCAAACTGGGAGCACTTCGTATCCGAGATTTGCTCTTGCGGAGAGTTGAACGGGTGCCAGAGCCGGTAGTCGGCAATGTATTTAGTGACACTGATGATTCGGATGACGGCGAGCTTCTGGCTCCTGTGCATTCAGGATTCTGGCGTCAGAGCCTGACTAAACCTCTTGTCATTACAGCCCTACCCCTCCTCCTTCTTTCATTGGTAGCAAGCAGATCACGTTTTGGTTCGTTATCTGGTGGAGCGCTTGCACAAGTTGGGCCAAGCGCCTTTGATTATTTGGAGTTCTATGGTCAGTCCTGGCACTCGCTAGGAATTGGGTCTGGTCGCAGCAGCCATCCGTTTACCGCACTCCTTGCCCTACTTGCGGCGAGTACAGGTGGAAATCCTGCGCTCTCTATCGCGATTGCCTTTGCAACTGCCCCATTTTTTGCGCTCTTAACCATGTATCTCTTCCTTCGGCGCACAGGAGTGGGAAAGTGGAATGCCGCACTCTCTGGGTTGATGTACGCCACCTCCGCCCTGCTCTTTACCTCCCTTGATTCGGGTTTTGTGAGCACGGTGATTCTGATTATTTTTCTTCCGTTGATTGCACTTGTTGCACTCCCAATTTTTACTCAGCCTGAAACCGCGGTTAGTTGGCGGAGAATATCTGTGATCACCATCGCACTTGGATTGACCTCTGCGATTTCCTTTCAAATTCTTATTTCCGCTCTTCTCTTTGCTCTTATCCATCTCATCTATTTGCGAGTTCAAGGATTTGATTCTCATGTTCTGACTAAACGAGCCCTGATATATGCGGCAACTGTGTGTGGTTCATTCATCATGCTTGCTCCTTGGAACCTCTCCAACATTCTCAACCCAAGCCAATTTCTCGTGGATCAAGGAGCACCTGCCCCTATCGGGTCTGGTCTGCGCGCCCTGCTTGGAAATCTTCAACCATTCGGACATGCGCCTTCTTATGTTATGAGCGCCACGCTATTGATAGGCGTTGTTGCTCTATTTTCTCGCAAGGCGTTCATAGATTCTCTTGCGATACTTTCTTCAATTTTCTTAGCAGCACTAGTGAGTTCTATAGCTGTGACATCAGTTGGAAATTCGCTTTCACAGAGAATTTGGCCAGGCGGCTTCTTGGTCTTGGCAATCTTCTTTGCATCAAGGTCCCTGGCAATTCTCAGTGAAGGTCGTTTAGAACGCCTTCGGAACTCATCATTTGGTCGTAGTCACGTTGCCACCGTGGCTGTAGTCATTTTCACTGGATATTGCATGGTAGCAAATACGCTCTGGTTTATTTCAAGTGCACCAAGCGCTCCGGTGAAAGCCAATTATTCTTCAGTGTTGCCTCCGTTCATTGCCACTGTGACAGAGAATGCGGATCGACCTAAGACTCTGATTTTACGCACGAGCAGTAGCGTGAATTCGATTGGTGCTCAAAGTTTTTCCTATGTAGTTCTACGCGAGCGAGATGTGCGCTTTGGCGAGATCAGTTCACTACCCAACGAGTCTCCGATTTTAACGAGAACGATAAGTGAGATAACTGCTGGAGCAGGTAATGCCCCCGCAGCAAACCTTGCACAATTTGGAATTCGATATCTATATTTAGAAGATAGTCGAAGAAACAAAGCGCTAGCGCGAAAGATTGATAGCATTGGCGGGCTTACTCGTCTGTCGGCAACGCCAGATGGAATCTTGTGGGAAGTTTCAGGATTGACATCAAGAATTCGTTTCCAACCGACTGGTCAAGAAGTTGAGTCTGATACAGAGGCCATAGAAATGCCATCAGAACTTGTGGGTGGGGAATTCGACCTCCCCAGCGCAGGAAGAGTAAATGTTGCAGAAGCATTCGATTCGCGATGGCGCATTTTGCATGCTGGTCGAATCATCACGCCAAAGGAGACGCAGTTAGGGCTAATGGAGTTTGAAATCCCAGAATCTGGGCGAGCGGTGTTATTCCATGATGGAATACTGCATCGCGCGGGGATTTCACTACAACTTGCCATGCTCGGACTACTTCTCTTCTTGGCGCTTCCACGTGGACGTAAGCAGTCAGAGTTTACTGATGAGGAAGTTGCATGAGAATACGACTCTACATTCTTGCAACTTTCATCGGGCTCATTGCAGCTACGACTGCAATCCCGAATAAACCTGAAAAAAGGGAATTCGTAGAGAGCGCTTCAACATTCGTGTGTCCAGCTAAGAGTGGGAATTCAAATACGAACGGTGTGATTCACGTTGGTGCAAAGGCAGTCAAGAGCGCGCTCATTGACAAGAAGAATCGCCCACTAAAGAAAGGGAAAGATCGTTCGCTATCCATTTCAACGAAGGCCAGGGTTATCGAAGGTGAATCAGGCACGCCAATACTTCTTGCCTCAAAACCATCGACGTGGCTAGCGCTCACCCAGTGCACATCTTCTTCTGGTGAATTTTGGTTCGTAGGCGGAACTTCAGATGTTTCAAGTCTTGGATATTTCCAATTCACTAATGAGAATCTCGGTAAAGCCATTATCGATATTGAACTTTGGAGCGAAGATGGGAGTGAGGGGAGTCGAACGCTCACAATTCCAGCGCGTAGCACTAAGAATTATTCCTTAACAACTTTTATGCCTGGGAAGAATTTGACTGCTTTCAATGTCATCTCCCGTTCAGGACTGGTCAATACAACTTTGCTTGATGAGCGCCGTCGAGGATTGACGCCTTACGGCGCTGATTTTGTTCCGGTCAGTGCAGCACCGGATAAAAATGTCATCATGGTTGGAGTGCCTGGACCGAAATTTTCCAAGAAATCGAAAATCACCTCGCAGAAGATACGAATTTTCGTACCGGGGGAGACAGATGCAATTATCCAAGTTAATTATCTTTCTAAATCAGGAATTTTTGCTCCAGTGGGATTGGACTCAATTCGGGTACCAGCTCAAAGAGTGGTCGAAGTCGAACTTCCTGAGTTGCCTAATGATCAACTCTTCTCATTGCAGCTCCGAGCTACTGAGCCGATAATCGCAAGCACTGTTACGCGGGGTACATTTGATAAACGACGTGAACTGATTTGGTCGGGTAGCGCGCAAAAAAATCAAGATTCGAAAATTGCATTGCCAGAGAGGTCTGGCTACCTCTCCATAGTTTCATCGGAGCCCAAGGTCTCTTTCGTTGTGGTGAAGTCAGGTGGGAAGCGGTCCACAGTCACCATGACAACGGACCCAATGGGGCTCTGGAAAGTGCCTGACACGGCGCGCGAAATCCAATTTAGCGCCGGAGCTCCGCCAAAATTGCTAGCCATCACTATAGAAAGTATCTCGGGGGTGGCATCTGCGCCCCTGGCGCCGGCACAATCGAAGGAAGTGACCACACTTCCTGTTATCGATTCCACGCTATTAATTCCAGACTCGAATAGTCTCAACTAGCCTGGAGTAGATCAGCGATCAGTAGATTCCGCTCGTATAAGAACGGAGTGGCATCCCAGAATCAAAAGTTATTCAGATATACCTTTTGACTATGGCTAAGTTGCGCCCTGCCTCACGTAAGTGCACCCGCACCGGGTGTGCTCTGCCTGCGATGCAGACGCTCACATATGTATATAGCGATTCGACAGTTGTATTAGGGCCCTTGGCAACTTATGCAGAGCCGCATAGCTACGATCTTTGCAGCGACCATGGTGCAAAGTTGACGGCACCACGAGGTTGGGAACTGATCCGATTAGCCAACGAGGAGTTTGAGCCTGGCCCAAGCGAAGATGATCTTCTAGCAATCGCAGAAGCAGTTCGCAGCGTTATCTCAAATGTTCCTGAACCAACTGCGCCCACCATTGGTCGGCGTGGACATTTGCGTGCGCTTCCTTCAGAGTAATTGGCGTGGGATACACCGCGCAATCGCTTGCGCCAATTATTAAGTCATACGACATTCGGGGTTTGGTTGGTTCTGAAATAACTCCAGAATTCTGCAGAGATGTTGGAGTTGCGTTTGCCAATCTCGTGAAGGCACCTGAGGTTGTGATTGGTTTTGATATGCGCCCCTCATCACCAATTCTCGTGGCAGCATTTTCCGAGGGGGTTCGCGCTACTGGAACCAACGTAGTGAATATTGGTCTATCAGCCACTGACCAGTTGTATTACGCAACAGGAGTTATGAATATTCCTGGCGCAATGTTTACAGCAAGTCATAACCCTGCTGCGTATCACGGAATTAAATTGGCTCGTGCGGGAGCTAAACCAATCGGAGCAGAGTCGGGTTTAGAGGAAATTCGTAAATCTCTAATTAATGGCGCACTTCCAGTATCAGAGAAAAAAGGAGCGGAGCGAAAAGAAGATCTTCTGGAGGGCTATGGAGCTCACCTTCGCAAATTGGTGCCATGTGATTGGATTCGTCGTTTGAAAGTAGTAGTCGATGCGGGAAATGGTATGGCAGGCCACACTGTTCCCAGCGTGCTTGGCTCGCTAGATCTTGAAATCATCCCCTTATATTTTGAATTAGATGGCTCATTTCCCAATCATGAAGCTAATCCTCTTGATCTCTCCACGCTTGTCGATTTGCAAGAGCGAGTTCTCGCTGAAAAGGCAGATCTTGGCTTGGCATTTGATGGTGATGCAGACCGATGTTTTCTGGTTGATGAGCACGGTCATGTGGTAGAACCTTCACTACTCACTGCGCTGATTTCGGAGAGTGAGTTGAAACGTGTTCCAGGAAGCACAATTATCTATAGCTTAATCTCTTCAAAAATTGTTCCAGAGACTATTGCCGCCAATGGTGGTGTTGCTTCACGAAGCAAGGTTGGGCATTCCAATATAAAAGCACAAATGGCCGAGACAGGTGCGATATTTGGCGGTGAACATTCAGGTCACTTCTACTTCAAGGATTTTTGGAATGCAGATTCTGGGATGCTGGCCGCTCTATATGCGATTTCAGCACTAGGTAATTCCGCTACCGGAACTACCTTTTCTTCATTGATGAGAAAGTACCGAAAGTACAGAAATAGCGGAGAAATAAATTCAAAAGTGAGCGATGTACATAGTGCACTCAAACGAATTGAGCAGACCTTTGGTACTCAAGGCGAAATTGATCGTTTAGATGGCTTGACGATAACTTCACAGAGTTGGTGGCTGAATGTGCGGCCATCTAATACCGAGCCCTTATTACGCTTGAATGTCGAAGCTGATTCCGATGATGTAATGTGTCGTATCCGCGATGAGGCATTGGAGGTGATTCGGCAATGAGCGTCGATCCTAAGATTTTAGAGATAATCGTCTGCCCGCAGTGTCGCGGAGATTTGATACTCGAGACCGAATCACTTTTCTGTAAAGCATGTTCTCTTGACTACCCGATTCGAAATAAGATTCCGGTTCTCCTCATAGATTCTGCTCGAAAGCGTGGATGAATAGGTCTTCATCAGTGATTCCCATTCGGGGCATCGTCAAGAACTACGCGTGGGGATCATTTCAAACCCTTGCTGAACATCGAGGCGCGCAGTCGAGTAAGGAGCCTGAGGCAGAGCTTTGGTTTGGAGATAGCCCCCATGGACCAGCGCTCCTCTTAAATTCCTCGCAGACCCTCGATCAGCTCACGGAAGAATTTGGTCAATTACCTTTTCTCGCCAAAATTTTAGCTGTAGAAAGTCCACTCTCACTTCAAGTGCATCCTGCGTTATCAGATTTACGCGGACTTGAATCGGTGAAGCGCGATGATAATCACAAACCGGAGATGATTGTGGCGCTCTCTCAATTCGATGCGTTGATTGGGTTGGCATCCAAAGACGAGATTCTAGGACTTGTCGAAAAACTTGATTCTGAACATGCCAGGAGAATCATTAGCGAGCCTCTGTTAAAGGGGTCCACAGTGATAGAAATTCTCGATCACATTCTTGGAATCGAGGATCATCTCGATATTCTTGATGAAGTCTTGGCAAAAGCACGAAACTTGAGCGCGCACCATCAAGAGTGGCTTCACGAATTAATCACGCTTTATGCCCCGAATCTCGATCCTTTAGCGCTCCTTCTATGTAATTTAGTGCGGCTTCCTCCCGGAGAAAGTGTGTACCTCCCGCCGCGATGTATCCACGCTTACTTGCGAGGAACTGCCGTCGAGGCGATGGCTAACAGTGATAATGTGATTCGAGGTGGCTTAACAAAAAAACCAATCGATAAAAAGAATTTCTTGGCCTTACTCAATGAAAGTAATGAAACCTCAGAAATCATTACCCCGAGAAGCGAGCTTTTTGAAGGTACAAAGGGCGGTGCTCGTCATTGGCAACCTCCTATCGATGATTTCTCGCTAAGCGAGTTCCACGGTGCAATTAATCAGCCGATCCACGTAGCTAACTTTGCTATTGCATTTGTCTGGAAAGGCGCTGCCGTGATTTCTGACCCAGCGAGTGAATCAATCTCGGTCAAAGTAGAAGGTGACGAAGGGGCATTCTTGGCACCCGGCGAATATCGGGTTAATGGTGAGGGCTCTCTATGGGTGGTATCAGGCAAAGGGCGGTAAAGTTCATGGTGACTGTGTTAGTCCCGAGTGTCCCGAGTGAAAGGTTTCCGTCCTAGTGAGTAGAGCAACGATTATTAAGAGCGATATTGCTAACCCAGAATTAGCGGCACAAGGTAAGAAGAGAATTGAATGGGCAGAGCGGAGCATGCCGGTATTGGCTCAGATTCGCGATCGCTTCACCATTGAGCAACCATTCAAAGGCGTCCGAATCTCAGCGTGTATGCATGTGACCACAGAGACAGCCAATCTCATGCGAACTCTGGCCGCAGGCGGCGCGGAGTTGGCGCTTTGTGCATCAAATCCATTATCGACTCAAGATGACACAGCAGCTGCGTTAGTACACGAGTATGGAATCAGCGTCTTTGCACGAAATGCTATCGATCGTGATGGTTATTACAGTCACATCAATGCTGCGCTCGATATCGCGCCACACTTTGTCTTCGACGATGGTTGCGATTTGGTGAACACTCTCCATACGACCCGTCGTGAATTACTGCCGACAATTCTTGGTGGCTGTGAAGAGACAACAACTGGCGTGATCCGTTTGACGCAAATGACGCGAGACGGCGCCCTCACATTCCCAATGATTGCTGTAAATGACACTGACACCAAACATATGTTTGATAATCGATATGGCACTGGCCAATCAACCTTTGATGCAGTTTTCCGAGCAACAAATACGTTAATCGCCGGAAAAGTCGTGGTGGTTGCCGGCTTTGGATATTGCGGTCGCGGAGTTGCAGAGCGTGCAAAAGGCTTGGGCGCTGAAGTGGTAGTAACTGAGATAGATCCAACGAAGGCCCTCGATGCCATGATGCATGGTTATCGGGTAATGAGAATGCATGAGGCTGCACGAATTGGTGATGTATTCATCACCGTGACGGGCAATCGAGATGTACTACGAGCTGAACACTTTGAGCTAATGAAGGACAATGCCATCATGGCCAACTCCGGCCACTTTGATATTGAAATTGATGTTGCCTGGCTAGAGAAGAATGCACGTAAGAATCCAAAGATTCGTCATCAGACTGATGAATATGTGATGAAAGATGGAAGACGTCTACTCCTTCTGGCTGAGGGTCGTTTGGTCAATCTTGGCGCCGCAGAAGGTCACCCAGCCGCGGTAATGGATCTCTCATTCGCAGATCAGGCTCTCACCGCTGAGTGGTTAGTGCACGAGGCCAAGAATCTCAAACCTGGCGTTCATGAAGTGCCGGTCACTATCGATAAAGAGGTGGCTACCTTGAAACTCAATAGTATGGGTGGCGAGGTAGATGTTCTCACCCCTGAGCAAGAGCATTACCTCAACTCCTGGGAGCATGGCAGCTAATGACGCTGATAATGGTTGTCGATGATGACCAGGATTTAGCAGAGATGCTCGCAATCGTCCTCACGGGCGAGGGCATGGAAGTTGATTTAGTTTCTCGAGGCGACCAAGTCATGGATGTTTTTCGCAACTTTCAACCAGACTTGGTCCTCTTGGATTTAATGCTCCCTGGACTTGATGGAATCGAAGTATGTAAATTGATTCGAGCAGAGTCGATGATTCCAATCGTCATGCTGACGGCAAAAGGCGACACCACAGATGTTGTAAAGGGCCTTGAAGCAGGAGCAGATGATTACATCGTCAAACCTTTTCAAACTAACGAGTTGCTTGCTCGGATCAAGGCCCGACTGCGCAGGGTTGCAACAACCTCCGCAGTATCTTCAAAATTGGAATTCGGAGGAGTTTCGATTGATTTGGTCGCCCACGAAGTTCGAAAGGGCGAGAAAGTTATCGCGCTTACTCGTTTGGAGTTTGATTTACTTTTGGCCCTGGCTCGGGAGCCAGGTCGCGTTTTCACTCGAGAGGCGCTTCTAGCTGAGGTGTGGGGTTATCGACATTCATCGGATACGCGATTGGTCAATGTGCATATTCAAAGAATTAGATCAAAGATTGAGCGCGACCCCAATCAGCCAGAGTTAGTGCTGACGGTGCGAGGGGTCGGATATCGCGCTGGTAATTTCACAGAACAAAAATAATGCGTTCTACAAATTCGCTCGCATTCAGAGTCCTTGGGACCACCTTATTATTCTCTACGCTCTTGGTGTCGGTTTTAGGTTCAATCTTGAATCAATTACTAAGTGATGGAATCAGGGAATCAAAAATCGAAGCAGTGCTAAACGAGAGCCAGTCAAAGTTATTCCAGACTGCGAATAGATTTGTGCTTTCAGAGATTTCATCCGTTGCGGACTTCCGGGATGCGATGGATCGAACAATCACAGAGTTTGCTGACACCAAGGGAAATGAACGTAATCCCGAGGTTATAATTCTGCAGGCAAAATCACCGGTAACGAGATTCCTCATTTATGAACGTTCCACCAATCAAGTCATGAAAGAGTCAATACCAATCGAACTTCGTGACAGGGTGCGAGCCAGCAAAGAATTGCAATACTCATATGGAGAGATCCTCTACCCAACCTCCTTTCTCACTGCTGTGCCTATTGAGAGGCGAGATCCCGCTCTGATTGTTGGTGGACAATTCACTCTGGCGAATTTCGGCCAATTTGAGATGTACTTCCTTTTCAGCACCGCGCCGGAAGATCAGACGCTTTCGTTGATTTCCAGGACCTTACTTATCGGAGCGATTGCGCTGGTTCTCGTCCTCCTATTCGTTGTCTGGGTAGTTTCACGCCAGGTGGTCACGCCAGTCAGGAGAGCCGCAGAGATTGCTGAGAAATTGTCGGCAGGAGATTTCGCAGAACGTATGAATGTCGAGGGAGCTGACGAGATTGCTAGGCTCGCACAATCATTTAATGAAATGGCCAGCGCCCTGCAGAATCAAATTACCCGCCTCGAAAACCTTTCGAGAGTTCAACAACGTTTCGTTTCGGATGTATCGCATGAATTGCGGACTCCACTTACTACCTTGAAGATGGCATCTGATCTGATTTACCGACAAAGACAAGACTTCGACCCAACAATCTCCAGAAGCGCGGAATTGCTCTCTGCTCAGTTAGAACGATTTGAGAATTTGCTCACCGAATTACTCGAAGTCAGTCGATTCGATGCTGGAGTCATAAATCTTGAACCTGATGTCACTGACATAGTGGCCCTTGTTGAGAAAGGCGTCGACACTTTAACGCCGATTGCGAAGGAACACGGCTCAATTTTCCGCTGTAAATATCCTACAGAGCCTGTAGTCACGGTCGTGGATCCACGGAGAATGGATCGAATTCTTCGCAATTTGCTAAACAATGCCATTGCATACGGAGAGGGCAAGCCAATCGATGTTGCAGTAAGAGCGGGAGAACATTCAATTGCAGTGGCGGTGCGTGATTACGGAATCGGCTTACGTGAGGGGGAGGAAAATAGGGTCTTCGATCGTTTTTGGCGAGCCGACCCTTCACGAGAGCGGACTCGGGGAGGTACCGGACTTGGTCTATCAATCGCTCAAGAGGACGCTCAGTTGCACGGTGGAATCATCGAGGCAGCTGGCGTATATGGTCGGGGATCCCTTTTTGTATTAACAATTCCACGAGATCGTAGTGAAGAACTCACAGAGAGACTTTTCTCTCTTTTACTCTAATTTCTTTTTTGTATCCACCTATCTTCACCTAATGTCATTCTGGAGCGCTCTTCGATCTCTTGTCATTCCCGTTCAATGCATTGTGTGTACCGTTCCAGATATTGTCCTCTGCAGGGTCTGTTCAGATGAGTTACTTCTAGCTCCACGGAACAATCCAATCATGGTTAGTACTCTTGCTGGACAAATGTCTATTGCTACCAAATTACCTTTTAGCGATGAAGTCTCCCGGTTGGTTTTAGGTGCGAAAGATGACCACAATCATCAATTAGAGAGCGTCCTGGTGGATTCACTTCGTCAATCTCGGTCGCTATTCCCCGAGGGCTTATTGCTTATTCCAATTCCAAGTTCAGAACGTGCTCGCCGTGCGCGAGGTAGAGATTTTCTCCTTGATATTTCTCGAGAATTAGCTCGAGATACGAAAGATGAGGTAATTCCCCTACTTTCACTTGGGCGAAAAGTTGCGCCTCAGAAAAGCCTAAATGCAACTGATCGAGCTCGGAATATGGATGGCGCATTTAGAGTCCGAGAGGATTTGTTATCTAAATTTCACGACTCGTTGCAAGTTAACCAAGCGCTTATTGTCGATGATGTGCTCACCACAGGAGCGACTATGCGTGAGGGCTACCGGGCGCTCCACAGGGCTGGGGCTCGGTGTATTGGGGGAATTTCAGCGGCGTATTCGCTCAATTGGAGGATGTACGGCCTGGCACATTAGAGTAGGGCTCCAATCACGAAAGGCCGAATACGCGTGGTCGTACTGCTCGATAAGATTTTGCGCGCTGGAGAAGGGCGCCAGGTGCGGAGCCTGGAGAAGATTGCCCGAATCGTTAACAGCCATGAAGCGGAGATAACAGCGCTTACTGACGAGGAACTTCGCGATAAAACCGAGCAATTTAAAACCCGACTCGCTGAGGGTGAGGATCTCGACGATATCCTTCCAGAGGCTTTTGCTGTCGTTCGTGAGGCTGCGAAGCGGACCCTAGGTCAACGCCACTACGACGTTCAGTTGATGGGTGGCATCGCCCTCCATCGAGGCAATATCGCGGAAATGCGCACTGGTGAGGGAAAGACTCTGGTTTCAACGCTTCCTGCTTATTTAAATGCGTTATCGGGCAAGGGTGTGCACATTGTGACCGTCAATGATTATCTTGCCGAGCGTGATAGCGAGTGGATGGGTCGCGTTCACCGTTTCCTTGGTTTGAGCGTCGGAGTGATCCTGGCTCATATGAGCCCCCAAGAACGACGCGTCGCGTATTCAGCAGATATCACGTACGGCACCAATAATGAATTTGGTTTCGATTATCTTCGAGACAACATGTCTTGGTCTATTGACGATTGCGTTCAACGAGAGCATAACTTTGCAATTGTTGATGAAGTGGACTCAATCCTTATTGACGAAGCACGTACTCCTTTGATCATCAGCGGTCCAGCTGACCGCCCAACTAAGTGGTACTCCGAGTTCGCTTCCATTGCAAAGAAATTAACATCTGGCGATCATTACGAAGTTGATGAAAAAAAGAGAACTGTAGGAATTTTAGAGGCTGGAATCACAGAGGTTGAAAGACTGCTCGGGATTGAGAACCTTTACGAGACTGCGAATACGCCCCTGATTAGTTATTTGAATAATGCATTGAAGTCGAAAGAACTATTTAAGCGAGATCGAGATTATGTAGTAATGGGTGGCGAATTGCTCATAGTTGATGAGCACACCGGTCGAATCCTTCAGGGGCGTCGTTACAACGAAGGTCTGCACCAAGCGCTTGAAGCTAAAGAAGGGGTAAAGATTCAAGACGAAAACCAGACTTTAGCGACTATTACCCTTCAGAATTATTTCCGGCTTTACGACAAGCTCTCGGGAATGACTGGTACAGCTATGACCGAGGCCTCGGAGTTCTATCAAATTTATAAACTAGGCGTAATTCCTATTCCCACAAATAAAGAGATGTCGCGTATCGACCAGGCTGATCTTGTGTATAAGACGGAGAATGCCAAGTTTTTAGCTGTCGTTGATGACATCGTCGAGCGACATCTCAAGGGACAACCAGTTCTTGTCGGAACTGTTAGCGTCGAAAAATCTGAGGAGTTATCCACCCATCTAGTCCGTCGAGGTGTTGCCCACGAAGTTTTGAATGCTAAGCAGCACGAACGTGAAGCGGCAATTGTTGCCCGAGCAGGGTGCAAGGCAGCGGTCACCGTTGCCACCAATATGGCTGGGCGTGGAACTGACATCATGCTTGGTGGAAATCCTGAGTTCTTCGCCGACTTTGCCCTACAACAGAGAGGGTTCTCTCCAGTTGATACTCCTGCCGATTATGAACGTGAATGGCCGGCTGAATTAGCTCGTCAACGCCAACTCGTCGCCACCGAGCACGATGAGGTTGTTGCACTTGGCGGACTCTATGTCCTGGGAACTGAACGGCACGAGTCTCGGCGAATCGATAATCAGCTTCGAGGACGTTCGGGACGTCAAGGCGATCCTGGTGAGTCTCGTTTCTACCTCTCGCTACAAGATGATTTGATGCGACGATTCAATTCCGCTTTGGTTGAGCGCTTCCTCGGCGCTGCGGGAATTCCTGAAGATGTTCCCATTGAGTCAAAGATGGTTAGCAATGCCATTAAATCTGCGCAGACCCAAGTAGAAGGCCAAAATTTTGAGATTAGAAAGAACGTCCTCAAATACGATGATGTACTTAATCGCCAACGACAAGTCATTTATGCGGAGCGACGAAGTGTTCTCGAAGGCGCAGACCTGCGCGAACAAATGATTGGATTTATCGACGATGCAGTTCGTGGTCAAGTTGCGTTCGCAACATCTGAAGGCTTCCCCGAAGATTGGAATCTTGACGCGCTTTGGCAACAGTTGAAAGCACTTTATCCAGTATCCGTCACGCCCGAGGAACTTGTAGCAGAGGTTGGTGATATTTCAGCCCTCTCTACCGAATACCTTAGCGAGGTAATAAGCGCTAATGCCCTTGAGAAATTTGAAGAACGTGAGCAGGTGCTCTCAGCTGAAATCATGCGGGAATTGGAGCGCCGAGTTGTCCTTAGCGTCCTAGATCGTCGTTGGCGTGATCATCTCTACGAGATGGATTATCTACAAGAGGGAATCGGGTTACGCGCAATGGCACAACGTGATCCTCTCGTTGAATATCAAAAAGAGGGGTATGACCTTTTCACCGCGATGATGGAAGGGATCAAAGAGGAGTCAGTTGGCTATGTCTTCCACGCAGAGGTAAATGTGGAGCGGACTGCGCAGGGAGACCTTGCATCCGCCTCGCTTCCCGAACTTGGTGGCGGCGAGCAGGAACTTCACTATTCAGCGCCTGGAGAATATGAAGAGCAGGCGACTCGCTCTAGCGATGAGACTTCTCGGAATGCTCCATGCCCATGTGGCTCAGGAAAGAAATACAAGCGATGCCATGGAGATCCACGGAACCGTTAATCAACGGGTGTGATTCAGATTGAATAGAGCTCCACGCAAAGCCACCTGCCATCGAGACCCTCAAAACGGGCTACTAGTACTCGACTGCGCTCGTTTCCATGGAGCATCGCTGTGACTTCAAGAATTTGATCGAATGGTTGGCAGATTCGCTTTCTCCCGACCCTGATAGTCGCTGGTCGCACTCGCGCGTTCTCGGTCAAGTAAGCGAAAACCTTCCTATTGCACCATCGAGATAGTTGCATGGGTGCCCGTTTTCCATTGAGGATTTCGAGAGCAGCATGAACGAATCGATCGACCCATTCCTTTGGCTCAGGTAGTCGTTCGTAAGGAGTGATTTGTCGCCCAAATTCATATTCGTCTTCGACGAAAGCATCTTCATCCTGGGTTGGTTTGAAAGTAAGTGAAGATAGATGCGGTTGGAAGCGAGGTTTTTCGAATAAGTCGAGGGCTTCCTGAACGATTAGTTGAGTCATGAGCGGAGACTTCCGGTTCCGCTGAAACTCTCCCTCCTCCTTTCGAATAAGCTCTTCTCATCTAAAAGGATGAGTGCGAACTTAGTTCTACCGGGATGTTTAGAATGCGGTAGTAACGAGCATGCGAAAAAGAGAGTTAGTCGGGCTTGTATTTTTGATTATCGGTGCAAGTGGGGTTTATTTATCGGTTCGCCAGACTCCACCCCAGTACATCTATCTCACTGCAAGTCGAGATATCTCGGTCGGCGAAATAGTCTCTGAGCAGGATTTCACCCCTGAATCCCTATATCTATCGAACTCTGAAAATAAATACGTCAGTGGCAGTTTTGATTTGGATGGCCATAGGGCTCTGCGAAGCATCACTCGCGGTGAGATTATTCCCAGAGCAGCCATCACCAGCGAAATAGAGGTTGAAGAGCGGAGATTACTAACTTTCGTCGTAGCTAGATCTCAAGCGCCAGAACAATTGAAATCAGGGGATGTCATCGATCTCTACTTCTTTTCAATACCTAGCAATGTTGCTCTTAATGAGCCGGCTAAATTAATCACAGTAGTCGAGCAAGTGAGAATCAGAGCAGTGGAAGATGATCAAGCACAATTCGACGGGAAGATGACCATCTCTGCATTATTTGATAAGAATCAAACACGCGAAATCATCACCTTACTTGCGAACTCATCGATAGCTGTGGCTCAGCGGTTTGATCACCATGACTGATTTGAATATTCATCTAGCCATCATTGATCCAGTTCTCGAAGCGCAGGTGATGCGAGTACTAGCAGAGTCAGGAATACAGTGCGCTGGACGCCATTTTACTCTTGCTGAAATTCCTATTGATGAAAGATTGTCAGTTGTGATGGTAACGACTTCGGCCACCTTGCATGCAAGCCAGGTAATGGAAGAATTTCACAGAATAATCTCTTTGGGCGACAAGGCGACCTCTGGGGCCATGAATCTCAGTGAGAGCGAAATACCCAGACTCCCCGAATTAATTTCCAAGATCCTCACTGAAGGTAATAGAACAAACAATTCGAGAGTAGATTCTCTTGTCAAAGGAGTCTTGCCCAGAGTAGGCGCACGTACTCTAAGTCGAATTCTCGAGGAAAATCTCGGAGCGATATTACTTCCGATTATGAAAAGGCATGATCGTGTACATAAGACTATATTGCTCTCTGAGATTGATGATGAATCGATACTCCGGCTATGCGATGAGCTGCGGGCAGGCAATTCAAGCGAGCATTGGTGTGCTGTGGCGATCAATAAAGTCCCGCGGAATTCCTTGGCGCAGAAGCGATTGCGCGCTCTAGAACGGGAACTGCAAGGTTCCGGGATGGCCTATTTTCATCCCATCTATTTCGATGCCGAGATACAAATCGCTGGCGCGCCCAGCAAGAGTACGATTCGCGCGCTTCAACCATTATTCGACTGGATAGCAAAATCAAATTAGGCTTCGGGTATGCGCTGTTATCTGCCACTGAGCAAGAGTGAATTTGCTCATTTCATAGAAAGTTCTCAGATGCAATGTGAGATTCTCTATGTGCCTACCCCCACTTTAGCTTTGAAATATGGCGTTAGTGATGAAGAGGAGACTGAATACGCCGCACTCGAACTTGCGCGAACCGATGCAGAATCGATTAAGAAGCCAGTGATTGTCGCGTTCGAATTGAGTGAGGTTTCAATAGCTAGTGGGAGCGAAATTAAAGCTGGAGTTGTAACTGGTAAATACTCCATAAGAAATCCTGATGTCATAGCTCTCTATCTCATTTATGGAGCTGATGATGAACTTGAATGGTATGACGCAAGTGAAAGTGCGATCTGTCTGGCGAAAATAGGAGAATGAAGTAATGGCTACGCTTGAAGAACTGACTGCGCGAAGCACACTTAATGCTTCTGACATCAGTCGCTTGCGTGCGATTATCTCTGAGTGGCAACTACTAGCCGATTTATCTTTCGCTGATCTGCTGCTCTGGGTGCCGCTACGAGATAATCCAAAAAGTTGGCCTGAGGGACATGTTGTTGTTGCGCAGATGCGACCAACGACTGCAGCCACGGTCTACCCAAATGATTTGATTGGCAATAAAGCACGTTGGGGAGAGCGCCCTTGGATTGACGCTGCTTTATCGGATGGAGAAATTCAGAGAGATACTGAAGCTGAGTTACTTGGTGAAGTAATGGTAAAAGAAGAGACCATTCCAATTCTCCATAACGGAAAGGTAATAGGTGTTATTGCCCGATATCGAAATGTAGAGCAGATGCGCTCGCCTGGACGGCTCGAGTTGACCTATCGAGAAGCGGCTTTCGATTTGGCGCGAATGATTAGCGAGGGAACTTTTCCAGCAGCTGAGATTGTTACTGAGGTCACGCCCCGAGTAGGAGATGGATTAATTCGGCTAGATCGGAATGGAATGGTCTCATTTGGTAGCCCAAATGCAATCTCAGCATTTCGACAGATTGGCCATCAAGGGGATTTGGAACTTCATGAGTTAGCGGGAGTAATCGAAAAACTGGCTACTGGATTTAAATCACGCCATCCACGCGATGAATCTTGGCAATCGATACTGAATGGAAAATTGCCCCGCCAAGTTGAGCTAGAGAATGATAATGGGGTCTTAGATTTATACGTCTTGCCGCTAACTGCGAATAATGACCGCGTCGGCGCCCTTGTTCTTGTTCATAACGTCACTGAGATTCGGCGACGTGAGCGAGAACTGATCTCTAAAGATGCAACCATTCGTGAGATTCATCATCGCGTGAAAAATAATTTACAAACAGTGAGCGCTCTTCTTCGACTCCAGGCACGTCGTGCCGAGAATCCATCAGCGGTCTCCGCAATTGAAGAAGCAATAAGAAGAATTAGTTCAATAGCACTTGTGCATGAAATGCTTTCAATGAATGCGCAAGAGATGGTTGACTTTGACGAGGTAGCTGACAAACTCATCGCGGCAGTAAAAGATGTCTCAGCGCTCCGTCCAGGCATAACATTGGAGCGAATTGGGAAATTTGGTGCGCTCAGACCCGAAGTGGCGACACCACTTGCACTTATCTTGACCGAATTAATTCAGAATGCCTACGAGCACGGCTTATCGACAGTTGGTTCAAAGGTGAAGATCGCAGTCACTCGAACTCAGGACTCCATGAGACTAGAGGTAACCGACGATGGAATTGGGTTGCCAGCAAATTTTGATATCAATACCTCAGAGAGTCTTGGACTGCAGATCGTGAAAACGCTCGCTACAAATGAATTAGGGGGCGCGATTGAGGTAGATCGATTAAACGGCGGCGGAACTACCATTCGCATGGAAATTTACTGCTGATTTATCTCGAATGGGTTGGGGCTTTCGATTCCTCGGGCCCGATTTCGAGCTGCACGACGTTTAAGTGCACGTCGCTCATCCTCAGATAGCCCACCCCAGACTCCAGCCTCCTGGCCGCTTTCAAGCGCCCATTTCAGACATTCGTTGATGACCAGACAGCGGTTGCAGACCTTCTTTGCCTCCTCAATTTGCTGGAGCGCAGGTCCAGTGTTACCTACGGGAAAAAATAATTCCGGATCCTCATCTCGACAAGCAGAGCGATGTCGCCAATCCATGGCTGCCCCCTTGCGTGTGAGTAATTAGATAAGAATGGCGTTACACGAACGCACCTTCCATATTCTCCCTGGTAATCAGGCCAGGAACAAGGAAGACAGGGGTAATTCCTCTCACAAGATTGGCTCAATGAGCAGGGCGGCGGGCAGGAATGCAGGTTCTTTGTAGATTCTCACGAAGATAGAGAAGATAGGGGTATGAGCGAGACCGCATATTTTGCAACCGGATGTTTCTGGGGTGCCGAACGTCGCTTCTGGCAGATGGAGGGCGTCACCAATACTCGCGTCGGATACATAGGTGGAACTTCTCCTAATCCCACGTATAAAGAGGTCTGCTCGGGGAGCACCGGACATGCGGAAGTTGTAAAAGTTGAATTTGATATGAACAGAATTACGTATCAAAAGTTGCTCATTGCATTCTGGCAAATGCATGATCCGACAACTTTGAATCGTCAAGGAAATGACATCGGCACTCAATATCGAAGTGCGATTTACTATGTTAATCAGAATCAACGTGAAGAAGCTCTTCGCAGCAAAGAGATCTACCAGAGCGAGTTAAGTAGATTGGGATTTGATGAAATTACTACCGAAGTAACAGCCGCGCCAGAATTTTGGGATGCGGAGGAGTATCACCAACGTTATTTAGAGAAAAACCCCAATGGTTACGACTGCCATGCTACAACTGGAGTTCCCTTTCCAACGGGAGTGATGCGCTAACGATGGCTGAATATCCACACCAAATTGACGAGAATGAGTTAAAAGCTCGAGTTGATAATCTCTCATTTAACGTATTGCGAAGAGCTGCAACTGAAGCGCCCTTTACCGGAGAATACACGGATGAAGAGAGTGTAGGTGTGTATCGCTGCAAGGCATGTAACGCAGAGCTATTTCGAAGCAATCACAAGTTCCACTCGGGTTGTGGCTGGCCCTCCTTCTACCAACCTAGCGCTCAAGACGCAGTCGAATTACTCCCTGATCATTCGTTAGGAAGGGCACGGACTGAGGTGCGCTGTGCCAATTGTGGCTCACATCTGGGACATGTCTTCGAAGGTGAGGGCTATTCGACGCCCACGGATGAGCGATGGTGCATCAATTCAGTCTCACTTCTGCTCGAGAAGAAGTAGGCTAACCGGACTTGAATATCTATGACGAGGAGAAGCGCTAATGACCTCTGGCTCCATATGGCTTATTACCATAGCCGTCCTTGTTGGAGTTTTACTCCTTGATCTCCTCCTCGCAATAAAACGGAGAGACCAGGAGACCACCACAAAAGAGGCTGGCTTATGGACCATTTTTTATGTGGCGGCCGCCATCGTCTTTGGTTGGACTTTAGGCGGTTGGGAGAACCCGCAGGCGCGAGCGGAGTTCTTCGCAGGTTGGCTGACTGAATATTCACTCTCCATCGATAACGTTTTCGTATTTATCATCATCCTTTCCCGTCTAAAAATAAGTAAAGAGAAGGCTCAACTTGTCCTTCTGATTGGAATCATCCTCGCATTGATTCTTCGCGGTGCATTTATCGCCGCTGGCGCTGCTCTCATTCATCGTTTTGTGGCAATCTTCTTCGTATTCGGTGCATTCTTGCTATACACCGCCTGGCATCTGGCAAAAGATGAGGATGAAACGAATGATTGGCAAGAATCTCGCATGATAAAGAGCCTTGCTGCACGTGGTGCAACTCCTTTCACCGTCGCGCTAGTCGCTGTAGGTACCACTGATTTACTCTTTGCTCTCGATTCCATTCCAGCAATCTTCGGTTTGACCAAGGATCCTTACATCGTCTTTACGGCAAACGCTTTTGCATTAATGGGGTTAAGGCAACTCTATTTTCTTCTCGGAGACTTTCTTAATCGATTGGTATACCTTTCAAAAGGGCTAGCTATCATTCTGGGCTTTATCGGAGTCAAACTTGTCATCGAGGCTTTACATGGAATTGGAATCCACAACATTGGCGCTCTGAAGATTCCTGAAATCTCGCTTGCAGTCAGCCTGGGAGTAATCATCGCCTCCCTTTCAGTCACTTCATTGATTAGTCTTACAAGACCAGTTAAAAAAACGGAGAATAAAGAATGAAACCGATCGCGGTAATTACTGGGGCAAGTAGTGGAATCGGCGCAGCAACAGCGCGATTACTTGCCGAACACAGTTTTCACGTGGTTGCTGTTGCTCGCAGAGAAGATCGCCTAAATCAACTCTCGGCTGAAGATGAGAATATTGAAACGCTAACTATTGATGTCACCTCTGATACAGACGTGCAGAAATTAGCCGCACATCTTCATGGAAAGCCGGTAGAAATCTTGGTATGCAATGCAGGCGGAGCTTTCGATTTTGATACGGTGATAACTTCAGATCCAGAGGTCTGGATGAAAACTTATGATGTTAATGTGGTTGGATCAGTCCGATGTATTAAAGCCTTGACTCCTCTCATGACTAAACATGGGAAGGGGCATTTGGTCATCATCACTTCCACTGCTGGTCAGGTAGCTTATGAAAATGGCGGATCTTATGTAGCTGCTAAGCATGGAGAGGTGGCACTAGCTCGCACCCTTCGATTGGAATTGAGTGGCTTGCCTATCAGGGTTACAGAAATAGCTCCCGGAATGGTTAAGACTGATGAGTTTGCTTTGACACGATTCTCTGGCGACAGTGAGCGTGCTGCAAAGATTTATGCGGGAGTCGAGAAACCGCTTGCTGATAGTGATGTTGCAGAGGCAATTCGATGGAGCGTCATGCTTCCTGAACATTTCAATATTGACTCGATGACAATTAGACCAGTGGCTCAAGCAGCCCAACATAAGGTCCATAGGATTACTCAGCAATGAGCGGAAGGCTACTCGCACCATCTTTAGCAGAGCTAAGGAAACGTAGAAGTACTAAGTGGCGTGAATATGACCCAGATGTACTACCGCTGCCGGTTGCGGAGATGGACTATCCAATCGCCGCACCTATCATCGATGCGGTGACTGAAATGATGCGCCGATCAGATACTGGTTATCTAGGAAAATTTCCGGAATTAGGTCTGGCTTTCGCTGGGTTTGCTCAGCGCCGTTGGAATTGGCAAATCAATCCAGAATCGGTCCGAATGACTACAGATTTAGGAGTTGCCACAATCGAGATTTTGCGAGCGCTCGGTTCGCCGGGAGATCGAGTGGTGGTCATGCCACCGATTTATCCAGCTTTCTACAATTGGACCACCGAAATACATTTTCCAATTGTTGAAGTTCCGCTCCGTAAAGATGGAACCAATTATTCAATTGATTTTGAGGGACTTGAACGCGAATTCGGAACAGGTGTGCAGTTTTTCATTATTTCCAACCCACATAATCCTTTGGGATTGATCTTTACCTCTGAAGAATTGAAGAAAATCGCGGCGCTCGCAAAGAAATTTGGAGTAATCATTCTCAGCGACGAAATCCATGCTCCACTGACTTATAAGGGGGAGACTTTCACGCCTTTTGGCAAGGTAAGCGATGAAGCTCGTTCGCAAGTAATCACGCTCACCTCAGCAAGCAAGTCATGGAATCTCGCTGGCCTCAAATGTGCATTATTCTTCACTGAGAATAGCGAGTTGCACGAGAAGTTAGAGCCTCTGGTGAAAGGGATTCGCTCCCGAGCATCGCTAATTGGCGCTGCTTCACATGTGGCGGCATTCTCGGAGTGCGATGAATGGCTTGATAGCGCTATCGACACGATTGAAGAGAGCTCCCAATATTTCGCAGAGTTAGTCGCCAAGCACTGGCCCAATGTGCAAATATCCAAACCAAAAAATAGCTATCTCTCGTGGGTGGACTTCAGCGACACGCGCTTGGGAGAAGATCCAGCAGTTGAATTATTAGAGAAGGCTCGAGTGGCAATAAGTTCAGGAATTCCCTTTGGGACTGGGGGCAAACATCACGCTCGTTTGAATTTTGCAACCTCGCCAGAAATTCTTGAAGAAGCGGTCACGAGAATCGCACCATGGTTGTAGCCTCTGGTTCCGAACATTCTACGTACGATGTGATTGTCGTTGGTGGTGGCCATAACGGTTTGGTTGCCGCAACATATTTAGCGAAAGCTGGCAAGAAAGTCGCACTTATCGAGGCCAGGCCCTCCCTCGGCGGTGCTTCTATCAGCTATCAAGCCTTTCCTGATTATCCCGTTCGACTTTCGCGTTACTCGTACCTGGTTTCGCTCTTTCCTGATGAGATTAAGCACGAATTGGGATTGAATTTTCGCACGCTATCAAGGAGGGTTTCTTCGTATACGCCAGTCAACCAAGATAATGAGAACCTAGGGCTACTAGTCGAGCGCAACCTCGGCCCTGCGAGCGAGGATTCTTTTCGAAAAGTTACTGGCTCCACTGCTGATTTCCTCTCATGGCAGGATTTTTATAGTCGAATAGAGCGGCTAGCGAAGTATTTAGCACCATCTTTACTTAAGCCGCTTGAGAAGATTGAAGCGTTGAAAGCGGGCTTTGACGATCAACTGTTATGGCATGAAATATTTGAACAGCCCATCGGAGTAACGGTTTCGCAGCACTTCCACGATGATGTGGTTCGAGGCGTTGTACTCACTGATGCATTGGTAGGAACCTTTTCCTCTGTTGATGATTTCCAAGCAAACATCTGCTTTTTGTATCACGTCATAGGTAATGGAAGTGGGGAGTGGCGAGTTCCTGAAGGTGGCATGGGGGCTTTAGTGAGCGAACTGGAACGTGCTGCTCGAAAGCATGGTGTTCAAATAATTGTTGATGAGCGAATTGATGGTATCCATGGCGACTCTAAATCTTTGGATGTTCAGACAAGTGATGGCAAAACTTACTCTTGCCGCGACCTAGTGTGGTCAGCTGATGATCGGGCACTTGCGCGATTACTCGGTGAGTCAGTACCTGAAAGACGCGATGGTTCTCAAATAAAGATGAACATGTTGCTCAAAGAATTGCCGAAGTTAAAGAGTGGAATTGATCCCCGTTTGGCATTTGCAGGAACATTTCATATTGATGAGAGCGCTATTCAACTTGAATCTGCTTTTCGATTATCAGCCGCTGGTTCGCTACCTCAAGTCATTCCCTCAGAAGTGTATTGCCATTCGCTGACCGACCCCTCAATTGTGGGTGACTCCGGCTTGCACACGTTGACCCTTTTCGCATTTCACACTCCAGCTACACTGTTTGAGAACAATCGACAATTAAATACTGCAAGGGCCACTGAGCGAATTATCGCCGGCATCAATAGCTATCTTGAAGAACCGCTTGAAGAGTCGCTCGCTTATGATTTACATGGTCGTGCCTGTCTTGAAGTGAAAAATCCACTGGACCTTGAAGATGAACTTGATTTACCTCGTGGCAATATCTTCCATGGCGACCTGACAATGCCCTTTGCTGTAACAGAAAATAGAGGTGAGTGGGGGAGTGAGACCTCCTACGAAAATATTTTCTTAGGGGGAGCAAGCGCGATACGCGGTGGTGGAGTAAGCGGTATCGCTGGACATAATGCGGCCTTTGCCTTATTAGCAAAGCGTTAATCTCTAGTACCCTTCTGCCATGGTTGAGCAGAACCCACTTCGTCCCGAGACGCAGGTTGTCCAACAAGGGCGTCCTGAACGTGAACCTGGCGGGGCAATCATCGGCGGAATCTCTGTCTCCACCACATTCCGCGCTGGTGGCGAGTACATCTATGGTCGCTCGGATAACGACACGTGGAAGGATTTGGAAGCTGTCCTTGGTGCGCTAGAAGGTGGGCAAGCGCTGGTCTTCTCCTCAGGAATGGCGGCGATCTCGGCAACTTTTGATTTGATTCCCCCAGGGGGCGTGGTAGTAGCGCCAACTGCTGGGTATATGAATACCTTTGTGCAGTTACGGAAGCTTGAGGCTAATAATCGACTGCGGATTCGGTGGGTCGATATCAACGAGAATCAATCGGTGATTGCAGCCCTTGATGGTGCTGCGATGCTTTTCTTCGAGTCACCAGTAAATCCACTTTTAACGATCGCTGATGTTTCTACTCTGATTCATGAGGCTAAAGCCCGTGGTGTGCTTGTCGCTGTCGATAACACCTTTGCGACACCTCTTCGACAACAACCGCTGAAACTTGGTGCGGATGTTGCGGTGCACTCGCTAACGAAGGCGCTATCGGGTCATAGCGATGTGGTATTGGGAGCGGCAATCACAGATTCCGCTGAACTATTTGAGAAGTTGATGTCGTATCGAAAAGATTCGGGTGCAAATGCCGGGCCTTTTGAGGCCTGGTTGGCGCTGCGCGGACTCCGAACTTTTCCAATCAGGTTTGCGCAGGCAGAGAACAGCACAAAGATTCTTGTTGAGCGCTTACAGAATCATCCTGCGGTTGAACGGGTTCGATATCCAGGATTTGGTTTTTTGGTCTCCATCGAAGTAAAGGGTGGCGCTCGCGCAGCAGACAAAGCCTGCAATGCATCGAGGATTTGGTCCTATGCCACCAGCCTTGGTGGCGTCGAGTCGTTATGGGAACGGCGTCGTCGCCATGGCGATGAACCTCTCGAAGTGCCCGAGAATCTCATCAGAATTTCGGTCGGAATTGAACATGTCGAAGACTTGTGGAGCGATATGGATCAGGCGTTAACTAAATCGCAAAGTTAATTTCTAGCCACATTTAGGTGCTGTGTCATGAAGAATCTTTCCGGGGTTAAGAATGTGATTTGGGTCGAAGAAGTTCTTAATACCTAGCATCACATCAATAGCGCTTTGCCCAGTTTCTTCGACTAATGCATCGATTTTTCCAGCACCAATGCCATGTTCACCAGTGCAGGTTCCACCCATAGCGATTATTCGAAGTGCGAGTTCATGTGCAATCTCTCGAATCTCCTCGAGTTGCTCTGGCTTCTCCGGATCGGTGATGATGAAAGTATGAAAATTCCCATCAGCAACATGGCCTAAGACCGTGTACGGATAACCCTTCTCAGTAAGGAATTGATCAGCCATTCCTACAGCCTCACCCAGCAGAGAGAGCGGAACAACTGAATCAGTGCTTACCCCTCGCTTGCCGGGATGAGCTGCGATGCTTGCCCAGTGAACATGATGGCGAGCTTCCCAGAGTTTTCTTCTGGCACCTTCATCAGTGGTCCATTCAAATTCTGTGCCACCAAATTCGGCGACGATTTCCTGAGTGGATTTCGCATCTTCTTCTACCCCTTTTGGACTTCCGTGGAACTCAAAGAAGAGAGTGGGACTCTCAGGTAGTGAGAGATTGGAGTAGGAATTGATGTTCTTAATGCAGTTGGGATCGAGAAATTCACATCGTGCAATAGCAATCCCGGATCGAACAATCGCAGTTGCTGCTTCGACTCCTGCTTGCAGATTGGGGAAGCGGGCTATCGCTGCCGCCATCTTCTCTGGCGTTCCATATAACTTCAATGTGAGTTCAGTGATAACAGCAAGCGTTCCCTCTGAACCAACGAGTAACCGAGTGAGGTCATAACCGGCAGAGAGTTTTCGAGTGCCACGTCCGACATGAATCACTTCGCCATTTGCTAAGACTGCGGTGAGCGCCAGTACGTTATCCCGCATAGATCCGTAGCGAACCGTGGTAGTGCCAGCGGCGCCTGTTGCGGCCATTCCTCCAAGGGTGGCATCGGCACCTGGATCAACAGAGAAGAAGAGACCATGAGAGACTAATTTCTCATTGAGAGCAACTCGATGTACACCTGCTTCAACTATGACCATTAGATCATCTGGACGAATCTCAATAATTTTATTCATCTCGGTGAGATCCAGTGAGATGCCGCCATAAAAAGCGAGAATGTGACCCTCTAATGAGGTGCCAGCTCCAAACGGGATTACCGGTATACCCTCTTGATTACAATATTTGAGGATGGCCGAGACTTCATCAGTATTTTTTGGATAGACAACTGCATCAGGCAAAACTGAAGGCCATGCTGATTCATCATGGCCATGCTGCTCTAAAGCTGCTTGTGAGGTGTTTACGCCGCCGCCTGCGAGGGATTTCAAATGCTCGATATGCGCATGAGTCAGTTCAAAGCGTGTATAGCTTGGGGTCTGCGCTGATTGCGAGATTTGAGTCATGGGGCAAGCCTATGGGATGCGGTCAGTTCTGTATTGTCATACTCTTACAGCAATTTTCGCAAAGGAGCCAATAATGAGCCAGACCAATCCGGGATATGTTCCTGGCGTATGTAACATCGGAAAAGGTGAGATTGCGCGTCGACGAACGGTCGGGATCGCTGCATTGGTCTTCGCCGTAGTCTCGGGGTACACCCTCCTCATGGCAGATGATGTTGCTAGGTCTGCGCGGTGGGCGCTCTTTTTCCCTTTGTTGGTCTCGGCAATCGGATTTATTCAGGCTCGAAATAAGTTCTGCTTGGCATATGGCCTAGTAGGAACTTTCAACTTCGGCAAAATCAGCGAGATGGAAAAGGTCTTCGATGCCGAAAGCAAGAAGAGTGATCGTAAGAAAGCGCTCTCGATATTGATTCAGGCGATTATTGCTGCAGGTGTCGTGACGGCAATTTTCGTCTGGATTCCCTAAGCGCTATTTCAACTCGATAGTAATTGCGAAAGTATGAGATTCACCAGGATTAAGCGTCGAAGCTAATTTCTTTTCAACTGCACCAATCAATCGCGTTCCGGGTGGAACTGATGCAGGCTCTAATGCAGTGATCTTGGTTCTCCGGTGGAACGGGAAGATGTCGGCGCCATTTTCCTGCCAGTACCAAAGGTGTGGAAATTCCTTGGGATCCCAACTTGCTCGGGTGCGTTGACCAAAATCTGGGTTATGCCACTCCACCCAACCCTCACTGTCGCGAAGTATGTAAACCAACCGAGCTTCCTTATCCATATTGCGATTGCGAATGTTCACGCCATGCGAATTCATATCTTTCCATTTGAACTCTCCGGAATATCCTTCCTGGACGTAATCATGGAACTTCCACACGGTGTTATCGGGACCAGTTACAACCCCATTATCTGAACCTCGATAGGCAATGTGTTCAACTTTGATGAAAGGCTCAACACTCTTTCCAATATTCTTAATCGTAGTCGTAACGGTCAATACTGGCTTAGTGCTATCTAGATGAGCCACACGATGCACATGTAAGGCATCGAAGATTACGACATCATGAATAATCTCATTGGCACTTTTTTCAACCAATCGCCAGGGGAGAATGGAGCTATCTCCATGGAAACTATGGTGTCGACCTCCCACATCGCACTCTTTATCGGCACTCGGAGTTAGCAACTGCCATCCACCGCGGTAGCGAGACATCCAGTAATGCTCGCTCTCGCCATGAGGATATTCGATTGGCAACTCTTCGATGTCGTCGAATTCATACCAAGCAAGGACATTCGAATCCCTGTCACCATCCCTGCCGATATGGGTAATTGTTCCGCCACGAGTTAAATCAATTTTCACCGTGATAGCGGAGGTTGAAAGTTCGACTACTTCATTCTTCGGCTGCTTCATTTGGGTATCGTATGGCTACTCAGGGCCGTTAGGCTAGATTGTGGGCCATGGCTAATAATTCACTCGATGAAGCCAGAGCAAATGCTGAGTGGATTTCAGTCCGGGATGAGATTTACCAGCGAATTTCTGATTCTCACTCTTTTGTCCGAGCCGTCTTCTCAGGGCGCCGTCGGAATCACCAGCCTAATTTTGATCGCATAGATGTTCGTCCGGTGCGCATCAAAGAAGAACTACGAGTTCAGGTCGAGTTCAGGAATTCAGATGGGGTCGTGACCAAAAATCTATCTCCGAGTGAATTTTCTGCATTAGCGTTACTTGATTCTGGCTTTTCACATTTCCTGGTGGAAAGTCGTGCGGAACGTCTAGAGGTGCGCTTGGGAAAAAAGGGGCAACTCTTCCGTAAATTATCTAGAACTTCCCTAGAGCCTGAATACGAGCATGACAAGAAGAAAAAAAGATTCTTAGAGGAGAGCGATCCCTACTTAATCGCCGTTGGGATATCCGATTCTGAGGGCAGGGTAAAGCCTTCGATGCGAGACAAATATCTCCAAGTGGAGGAGTTTCTCAAAATACTGGAGACCGGCATGTCCGCCATCGCAGAGAACCAAGCTCCTGTTCGGATAATCGATCTGGGCTGTGGCCATGCGTATCTTACATTTGCGGCATTTAGGTTTTTTCAATTGAAGAATCGAACTGTGATTTTCATCGGCGTAGATGTCAAGTCAAAAACAAGAGAACGTAATGAAGAAATAGCAAAGAAACTAGGTATAGCCAGCGAGATTTCATTTGTTGATTCAGCAATAGCCGAGTATCCAGTCTTCGAAGTAGATGTTGTGATTGCTCTACATGCTTGCGATACTGCAACCGATGATGCTCTTTCATGGGCAATCAAAGCGAATGCGAGAGTCATATTGGCAGCACCATGTTGCCATCACCATCTCCACCAGCAGATCAAAGAAAAGCCAGATGCACTTAATCACATTTTTCAGCATGGAATTCTGGTGGTTCGCCAGGTCGATCTCCTAACTGATGCTTTACGAGCAGCGATCTTAGAACTGGTGGGCTTTAGCGCTGACGTATTTGAATTTGTCTCTGGTGATCACACAGCTCGAAACCTGATGGTCAGAGCAATTCGTGTAAATGCAGAGTCAAATGCGCAGCGACGAAAGGCTGAGAAACTTCGTGAGTATCGCCACACTTGCGCGCTCTGGGGCATCAAACCTGCACTCGAGGAGCGCTTGGAGTTGGGCGGTATTCCACTCAGCGACTAGAGTTCTGCTGTGTCGCTTGCTGTAAATTCACGTGCATATCTAGCTTTAATGAAGTTACGCGTCGTGGAATTGTTACTGGTATCCACTCTACCTGCCATGGTGCTGGCTCAACGTGGAATTCCTGCGCTCCAACTAACAGTCGCTACATTAATTGGTGGCATGCTGGCAGCAGGATCAGCAAATGCATTTAATCAGGTGATGGAGCAAGATCTTGATCTTGAAATGGGACGAACTTCCAATAGGCCACTTGTTGTTGGCTCCATCTCACCGAAGGCCGCAATGATATTTGCAACAAGTCTCGCTGTGTTGGCGCTAGGAATCTTCTGGATTTTCACCAACCCATTGGCAACTTTCCTCACTTTGATTGCAATCGCCTTCTATGTTGGCATTTACACAGCAGTACTCAAGAGAAGAACCCCGCAAAATATAGTGTGGGGCGGCATCGCAGGCTGTATGCCAGTTCTTATTGGTTGGGCCGCAGTTGCAAATAATTTATCGTGGAGCGCGCTCTGGCTGTTCTTGGTGATTTTCTTCTGGACACCTCCGCACTTCTGGGCTCTAGCCATTAAATACAAGGATGACTATTCACGAGCTAAAATTCCTATGCTTCCAGTAGTTGCTGCTGAAAAAATCGTTACACACCAAATGCTTGGACATGCATTTGCCATGATTACTTCCTCACTCGTATTGGGAGTGATTGCTGAGTTGCCGTGGTGGTATTTTGGTGTGACTGTCTGTATTGGTGGTTACTTCCTCTATCTAGTTGCTCAACTTCGAACCAATGACAGCCTCCAGCGGAGTAAGACTGCCGAAAAAATATTTCATGGGTCAATCTCATATTTGAGCGTAATATCGCTAGTTATCGTGTTGGCTGTACTCGTTTAATCTGGGTTACTTGGCTACACGGAGGGTGTCGGCGGCTACCTCGCGTGAGTTGATTCGGTTAGGCTGTACCTATGTCCAAAGTCATGGCCTCGCTTCCCAAAGGAGAGCGAGTGGGTATCGCTTTCTCGGGTGGCCTCGATACCTCAGTGGCAGTTGCGTGGATGCGCGCTAACGGTGCCATTCCATGTGCCTATACCGCAGATTTAGGGCAGTACGACGAACCGAATATCGATGCTGTCCCAGGGCGAGCAAAAGAGTATGGAGCAGAAATCGCCAGACTCATCGATTGTAAAGACTTCCTCGTGGAGGAAGGCTTGGCAGCAATCTCATGTGGAGCCTTCCACATTCGTTCGGGTGGGAAGCAATACTTCAATACGACGCCATTAGGGCGCGCTGTCACTGGAACTCTACTCGTGCGGGCGATGCTCGATGATCAGGTATCAATCTGGGGAGATGGCTCAACATACAAAGGTAACGACATCGAGCGTTTCTACCGTTATGGACTCTTAGCCAATCCACAATTGCGCGTTTATAAACCTTGGTTAGATCAAGATTTTGTCAGTGAATTGGGCGGGCGAAAAGAGATGTCAGAGTGGCTAGTTGCACAGAAGCTGCCATATCGCGATAGCACTGAGAAGGCCTATTCCACCGATGCAAATATCTTGGGTGCAACCCATGAAGCAAAAAAACTTGAACTGCTCGATACCTCCATAGAGATAGTTCAGCCCATCATGGGGGTTCGATTCTGGGACTCTTCGATAACAATCAAGAGTGAAGATGTGAAGATTGATTTCTACCAAGGGCGGCCAATAGCAATCAATGGAAAGAAATTCGATGATTCGGTATCACTCATGCGCGAAGCTAATACTGTTGGTGGGCGACATGGATTGGGAATGAGTGATCAAATTGAAAATCGAATCATTGAAGCAAAAAGCCGAGGTATTTACGAAGCACCAGGAATGGCGCTGTTATTCATTGCGTATGAACGTTTGATTTCGGCTATTCATAATGAAGACACCATTGCGAATTATCATGCAGAGGGACGACGATTAGGGCGATTGCTATACGAGGGACGATGGCTTGATCCTCAGGCGCTCATGCTCCGTGAGTCACTGCAACGATGGGTGGCAAGTGCAGTTACTGGTTCAGTAACCCTCCGTCTTCGCAGGGGAGATGACTACTCGATTATCGACACCTCTGGACCTCATTTGAGTTATCACCCCGAAAAGCTCTCGATGGAACGTACTGAGAGTGCGGCATTTGGACCGACCGACCGAATTGGTCAGCTGACCATGCGCAATTTAGATATTGCAGATACCCGCGCCAAATTAGAGATATACGCGAAACAAGGACAATTAGGTTCCGGTGAATTCCGGTTAGTCGCTGAATTAGAAGACGAACAAGAGAGTATCTAGGCTATTTTTTAGTCGGAATGGAGAATGATGTCGCTATACGAGGATCAATTAAGCCAGGTGAAATCCAGTAAAGGATTTATAGCAGCCTTGGATCAAAGCGGCGGTAGTACTCCAAAAGCCCTCAAACTCTATGGGGTTGAGGAGAGTGCATATTCCTCTGAATCTGAAATGTTTGATCTAGTTCACGCGATGCGCGCGCGAATCATCCAGAGCCCTGCTTTCACCAGCAAGAGAATTCTGGGGGTCATCCTCTTTGAAATGACTATGGATCGTCAGATTGATGGAATGGGAAGTGCAGAATTCTTATGGCAGAAAAAGGGAATTGTGCCTTTCCTGAAAGTAGACAACGGTTTGGCCGATGAAGTTGATGGTACGCAAGTCATGAAACCTATCCCGCAACTTGGCGCACGAATATCCAGCGCTCGCTCTCACGGAGTCTTTGGAACCAAGATGCGCTCAGTTATCAAATTGGCAAATCCCAAAGGGATTGCTGCGGTTGTTTCCCAACAATTTGAATTAGGCAAGAGCATTCTCGATGGTGGCTTGATGCCCATAATTGAGCCAGAAGTTGATATCAAAAGCCCCGAGAAGGAACGTTGCGAGGAATTACTCAGAGCAGAAATCATCAAAGAACTTGATAAATTAACAGCTGACCAGCAAGTGATGTTGAAATTGACTCTTCCCTCACAGTCGAATTTCTACAGACCTTTGGTTGAACATCCACGAGTCCTTCGAGTTGTTGCGCTGTCAGGCGGATACTCTCGTGAAGATGCTAACGCGATGCTCGCCAAGAACGATGGAGTGATTGCGAGCTTCTCGCGCGCACTCACCGAAGGATTGAGCGCTCAACAGAGCGCGGCTGAATTCGATGGAGTCTTAGATCAAGCAATTGAGAGCATTTACCAAGCCTCTATTTAGAGGTTACTTAATAGGGTAAGGCTTTGAGTAACTGCGTAGGAACTTTCTCTTCCTCGCCTGGTTGAAGTGAATCTGGACTGATCCAAACCATCCGCCTAGAGTCGTGAACAACTTCGACAATCGGATCCAAACTCTGCAACTTTGCAATGACATCGAGCGCAGTTGGCTCCTTTAGTTGAATGGCAACTCGCGGTGTTGGTTGACCGGCTTCATTGACATCGTCGCGCCAAATCGTGCACGAAGATTTGCTCGTCAAAACTCCCACCCAACTATCTACAACTTTGCTCCAGCGTTGCCAATCTGCCTCATGGTCTCTTTTTAGGTAGAGCTCGAGGGCGGTAAGCAGGCCAGCAATTTCCTCTTTACTGGCTTTGAAACCTCGACCAAGGCGTGGATAAGGGGCTGCATTGACCCGTATGGCTTCGATGAATTCTTTTCTCCCTACTACCAATCCACTTGATTGCGGTCCGCGGAGGGCTTTCCCACCACTGAATATTGCCAAGTCTGCACCCAATTCATTTGTGAAGCGCCAGAGATTGGATGCAGGAGGTAATTGCGCGGCAGCATCAACGATAACTGGAACTGAGTACTTGGCTGCGATTTCGATTGTTTTCTCAAGTGTGAGCGCTGCGGAAGCCAAATGTGCACCGGCACAGAAGAAAATAGCAGAGGTAAATTCATTAATTTTTGCTTCGAGTTGATAATCGAAGGATTGAATCGCATCACCTACAGTTACTAATTCAGAGCCAGCGACTCGAATATTGGAGTCATATGGAATGCGCTGACCCGCGAACATGATTACCTCAGAGCGCTTTGAATTACCATCAATTATCTTCTGAATCTCTACTAAATCACCACGTGTTCGACATGCGAGTATGGAGAGTACGATTCCAGCGGCTGCACCAGTAGTAATAAATGCACCCTCATTTTTTGTAAGCTGCGCAATTCTTGCCCCAGCTTTCTCTTGTAACTCATGGAGTGAAATAAATGATTTCGCAGCATCGCTCATCGCCGCAACAACTTCTACTGGCATTATTGATCCACCAAGTGCCGTGTAGCAGGCAGCAGCATTGATTCGAGTTTTAATTCCAAGTGAATCGTAAATGCTCATCAGGCGCCTTTCGGTTTCAACTGCTTTAAATGCCGGGCTCTAGACTACCAAGCCGATATCTCTTACAGTTCGGCGATGGAATCAGAAGTGACCCTTGAAAGATGGGATTCGAAGACCGATAACCGCAATCGGGTCTTTGCAGCGGTTTTCGCCCATTCGGATGACCTGGCAATACTCGCCGGAGGTCTCACTATGAAACTGATATCTGAGGGATATACCGGATATTTCATCAAGACTACCAATGATGAGATGGATTCTTATGATCTCTCTATGGCGGAGACGGTTTATCGTCTTTACAACGAGACAGTCGAAGTAACCAATTTTCTCGGTTTGAAGAAACTTTATTCGCTCGATTACAAGAATCACTATCTCGAACATGGACAACTCTCTGAAATTCGACATCGATTAATTACCCTATTTCGATTCTTGCAAGTCGATACGGTAATTTCATTTGATCCGTGGGGACATTACGAAGAAAATCCTGACCACTACATCACAGGTCACGCTGTCGAACAGGCTTGTTGGACTGCTGGTCGGCATTTGGATCTGCCTGAGCTTTCTGACCTTGGATTGAAACCAAAGTTCGTGACGCGAAAGTATCTCGTTGCTCGTGGCCCTCAACTCGTCAATCGAGCAGTAGATATCACTCCCATGATTGATCGAAAATTCTCCGCAATTACAATTCACCGCACACCACTAGATAACATGTTCCGTACGCATCGCGATCTTCACCCCAACGATTCCATAGAGATGGATGGGTACATTTGGCGTGAATTCCTCAAGAAGGCAGATCCCAAATATGGTGTGAAGTACGTCGAGGAGTATCACTTCATCGACGAAGGTTAAACAAATTTAAGGAACGTAATAGACAGTATCGCCAATTAAAGTGACATTCTCTGTTGGTAGCGGAGAATCCGCTGGGCCAGTTATCACTG
>Ga0194120_10000183_pt1 | contig 109825 bp, 89 predicted proteins | sample TA2MahCa65mmetaG_FD_148642 | JGI IMG/M metagenome (GOLD analysis project Ga0194120, IMG submission 148642) | Freshwater microbial communities from Lake Tanganyika, Tanzania - TA2015019 Mahale Deep Cast 65m | ecosystem: Environmental > Aquatic > Freshwater > Lake | place: Tanzania: Lake... | reverse complement strand
CATCTACACCAGCGCCCTTGGTATGTGCATGGTCGCCGTGGCCATGATGGGCGTCGGCTATTCGCCGCAAACAGGAATGCTCGAAGTGGCCATCGCCTTTCTCATGCTCTTCGGTTTCGGCTGGGGATTCTACGACTGCAACAACATGCCGATCCTGTGCCAGATCGCGCGGCCGCAACTGCGAGCCACGGGATACGGCACGATGAACCTGGTCAGCATGACCCTGGGCGGCATGGCGGATTGGGCCTTCGGCTCACTGCGTGATTTGGGCGTGCCACTGCTGGCCATCTTCGGAATCTTCTCGAGCGCCGCACTCCTCTCCATTCTCTGCGTGCTGCTGATCCGGCCCGCCCACCTGGACCCCGCCTCATGACACGCCGTCAGCTCTTATCCGGTCTCGCCGCCCCCCGCCGTTCCGCAGCCCGGCCGAACATCATTCTCATCATGGCCGACGACCTCGGCTTCTCCGATCTCGGCTGCTACGGCTCCGAGATCCCAACGCCCAACCTCGATCGCCTCGCGCGCAAGGGGGTCCGTTTCACCCAGTTCTACAATGCGGCTCGCTGCTGTCCCACGCGTGCGTCCCTGTTGACGGGGCTCTATCCGCATCAGGCCGGCATGGGCCACATGGGCCGTGACATGGGAATGCCCGCGTACCAGGGCTACCTGAATCGCGACTGCGTCACCATCGCGGAGGCTCTACACTCGGCCGGATACGCCACCTACATGTCGGGCAAATGGCACGTGGGCAATGACCGTGGACAATGGCCCTGCGATCGCGGCTTCGATCAGTCGTTTACGACCTTGGGGGGCACCTCGGACTACTTCAAGCCTCGCAATCTCGTTCGCAACGATCAGCCGGCCGCTGCTGGAGGCAAAGACTACTACCTCACCGACGCCTTCACCGAGGAAGCCGTCGCGATGCTCCGCGCTCATCGCGGCAAACCGGAGCCCTACTTCCTCTATCTCGCCTACACCGCCCCGCATTTCCCCTTGCAGGCCCGCGCGGCCGAAGTGGCACGTCACCGTGGGCGCTATCGAGCGGGATGGGATGTCATTCGTCGCGAACGCCACAGCCGCATGATCGGTCTCGGCTTGGTCGATAAACGTTGGCCGCTGAGCCCCCGGCCGCCAGAGGCGCCAGATTGGGAGTCTGCCGCGGCCCAAGATGACTGGGACCTGCGCATGGCCACCTACGCCGCCATGGTGGAACGCCTCGACGACGGAGTGGGCCGAGTGCTGGGGGAAGCGGACGAGGACAACACCATCGTCGTATTTCTATCCGACAATGGCGGCTGCGCCGAGACGAAGCCCGATGGCTCAACTTACGAATTGCCCTGGGCCAGCGTCTCCAACACGCCGTTTCGTAACTATAAGCATTGGACACACGAGGGCGGCATCTCCACGCCGTTGATCGTGGCCGGCCCTGGCGTGGGCCGTGGCCGCCTGACGCGGGAGTAAGGCCACATCATCGACATCCTGCCGACGTTCCTGGACCTGGCTGGCGTCCGGTATCCACCCGGAAAGCGTGCGCTGGAAGGCCGCAGCCTCGTTCCACTGCTGCGACAGGGAAAGCGCCCGCCGGAGCGAACCCTCTTCTGGGAGCACGAGGGCAATCGCGCTGTGCGCCAAGGACCCTGGAAGCTCGTAGCCGGGTTTCAGCGTGCTTGGGAGCTGTATCACATCGACGCGGATCGCACCGAGCAACGCAACCTGGCGGCCCAGAAACCGGAGATCGCGGCGCGATTGAAAACGGCCTATGCGGAGTGGGAGAAGCGCTGCGGCGTGGTCCCTTGGCGGCCGGACTGGGAGAAGCGCTTCGGCATTCCGCTATGATTCCGGAAATGGGATTGACATGCTCGCCAGCTGGTCTTAGTCTGGGTCGGAGAAGGAATTGGGTCATGCATGGTTTATCGCGCTGGTTACATCCTGGTCTCCTATGGACGTGCCTGATTGCCCAGGCGCAGATCGGCGGAGGCTCTCTCGTCGGTAATATTGCGGATCCGTCCGGCTCTCCGGTGGCCAACGTGAGAGTCACCGCAAGAAACCTCGGCACCAACGCCGCCGAGACGACGGCCACCAATACTGCCGGCTACTATGAGTTCCCGCTCCTACCCGCGGGCCGCTACCGCGTGGAGGCCGAGATGGCCGGGTTCCAGCGCGCGGCCAGCGAGGAGTTCACGCTCAACTCCGGTACGCGGCCCAAACTCGACCTGGCGCTGAAAATCGGCCAGGTGAGCGAGAGTGTCGAAGTCACCGCGCAAGCGCCGCTGGTGAACGCCACCTCCACCGAGATGGGTGTCGTGATCGAGCGCGGCAAAGTGGAAGCGCTTCCGCTCAACGGGCGCAACTTCCAGCAGTTGGTGAGTCTGCAGGCAGGCGTCGTGTCTAGCCCCTCGAGCGCCGCCGGCGGCCGCGGCGGAATTGAGTTCCATGGCTCGTCCGCCTTGGCCAACAACCTGTTGCTCGATGGCGTGGACATGAGCTTTGGAGAAGTCAACGGCACCGCGAGCGACTCTTCAGCCGGCGGTGGCGGAGCGCTGGTAAACACCGTGAGCGTCGAGGCCATCGAGGAATTCAAAGCCACCGGCAGCGCTTTCTCGGCCGAGTATGGACGGTCGGCGGGCGGAGTGCTGAACGTCACCACCAAGAGCGGCACGAACGATCTCCACGGCACGCTGTTCGAGTTTTTCCGCAACGACAAGCTGGATGCCAACAGCTTCTTCAATAATCGCAGCGGACTGGTACGGCCGGACCTGCGCTGGAATCAATTCGGCGGCAATCTTGGCGGACCCATCCGTCGCAATCGCGCCTTCTTCTTCGTTAACTACGAAGGCGCGCAGGTCAAGCGCGCGGCGCAGATCACGGGCAATGTGCCGACGCCGGCGTTGCTTGCCCGGCTCAAACCGGAGATCCGCAACCTGCTCGAGTCCACGCTGCCCAACACGTTTGAGCCGACCACGAATCCACTGATCGGCTTCCACCGCCGCAATGACCGCCGCAGTAACGACGAACACACGCTCCTCGGCCGCGGCGATGTCGAACTCGGCAAACACCGGCTGTCCACGCGATACAGCCACAACAATCAGGACTACCTGATTCCGAATCTCCAGCCCACGCTTCCGCGCATCTTTCCCAATCGCTTCCACAACGCGGTCATCCAGGACAACTGGTCCATCGCGCCCAACCGCTTTAACGAACTCCGCCTCGGCGTGAACCGCGTCGACCTCTTCCGCAATGAGCCGGGCCGCGAAAAGGTTCCGGCGTGGATCTCCGTCGCCGGCGTCGGACTCAGCAGTTCCCTCGCTTCCTACATTCACTTCATTACGACGACGTACACGCTGGTTGACAACTTTACCTGGATTCGCGGCAAGCACTCCATCAAGACAGGCTTCGAGATTCGCGAAGTCCGCAGCGTGCGCGACCAGAATGGCCAATCCACCCACAACTACAATTCGCTCGACGATCTGATCGCCGACAACTCGGTCCGCATCGGTCTGCTCTTCGGCGGCGGAAAAGGCCTGCGGAACCGGAACTACGGCTTCTACGTGCAGGACGATTGGCGCATCAGCGCCCGCCTGCAACTGAATTACGGCGTCCGCTACGAATACTATCCGCCGTTCCGCGGCGGCTTCAACATCAATAGCTCTGACCCGTTTGGACCCTTCATCGGTGTGCAGCAGCCGATGTTCCGCGCCGACCGCAACAACTGGGGTCCGCGCCTCGGGCTCGTCTTCGATCCCACGGGGAAACAGAAGTGGGTCTTTCGCGCCGGCGGCGGCATCGGCTATCTGCCGCCGCAGGCCATCTACCTCTACGACATGGCGTTCATCGATCCGCGCCTGCCGTTTGTTGCCAACTTCGCGCCGGCCGACGTTCCTGCGCAGTTCCGCTCGTTTCCGTTGCCCCAAAGTTTCGTGAACTCGGTGACGGCGAATCCCGCATTGCTCCCATCCGGATTCGTCCTGTCGCGCCAGGTGGCCGACTACAACGCGCGCGACACCTACGCCGGTCAGTGGAACTTCTCCATCCAGCACGCGGCTACCTCGTCGTTAGCGCTGCAAGCCGCGTACGTGGGCAGTCGTACCGTGAAGGCCATCGGACCGCGGCCGTTGAATCTCGTGGACCCGGCTCTTCGACGCCGTCCGCGTCCGGACCTCGGCGACGTGTTGACGCTCGAAAACGCCTCGAACATCGCTTACCACTCGCTGCAGCTATCGGCCAATCAACGTCTGCGCCGTGGCATGAGCTTCGATGCCTACTACACGTGGGGCAAGGCATTGACCTACGGCACCGCTGACACATCGATCACATTCTCAGATGGCTTCACGCAGGATCCGCTAAATCTACGCGACTCCTATGGTCCGAAGGCGGGTGACGTGCGGCATCGCTTTGTCGTCGTCTACTCATGGCAGATCCCCATCACCGGCTTCGCGAGAACCGGCCTCGCCAAGGCTCTTCTCGGTGATTGGACTCTGCAAGGAATCCTGTCGCGCCGTTCCGGCCTGCCGATGAACATCACCTCGGGACGCGACGCCGTGGGCAACGGCCGCGTGGCCGGTCAGCGCCCGGACTATGTGGCCGGCGCCAATCCCTATGTGAAAGACCGCGCCGGATTGGTCTGGCTGACACCTACCGCCTTCGACGTGAACACGCCTGTCGCCCAACGCCGCTTCGGCAACCTCGGCGCGAATGCCCTCCGCGGCTTGTCGGCCTTCACGTTCGACGCGTCGCTGCACAAGCAGCTCGCTATCCACGAACGCCATCGCGTCACGTTCCGCGCCGAGTTCTTCAATGCCCTGAATCACGCCGTGCTGAGCAATCCGAACACGGCGCTCAACAATCCCAACTTTGGCCGCATTCTATCCGCCAGCGGCGGGCGCAACATTCAATTGGCTCTCAAATATGCTTTCTAGACGAACTCTTCTGGCCGCGGCCCTCCAGACGCCCGGCATGGACAAGATCGACGTGTTCCAGGCGGGCGACGACGGCTACACGGCCTACCGCATCCCCGGCATCGTCGTCACTTCCAAAGGCACTCTGATCGCCTACGCCGAGGCGCGCAAAAAGTCCTTCCGCGACTGGGGCGCGATCGACATCGCCGTGCGCCGCAGCACCGACGGCGGATCCACCTGGTCGAAGACATCGTTCCCCGGGCGGCTCGATGTGCAACTCGCGCAGAACCCGGTGAATGTGCGTGAGAAGATCGCCGAGCCCGGCGACATTACTTACAACAACGCCGTCGGCATCGCCAGCCGCGATGGATCTGTGCACCTCGTCTACTGCGTCGAGTACATGCGAGCGTTCTATATCCGCTCCGGCGACGACGGACTCACGTGGTCGCGTCCCGTCGAGATCACCGGTGCATTTGAGAGCTTTCGCAAAGTGATCGACTGGAAGGTGCTCGCGGCCGGTCCTGGCCACGGGATCCAAACTCGCCGCGGCCGGCTGATCGTACCTGTCTGGCTCTCGCTCGGTGAAGGCTCGAATGCACACGGCGGCGGCACCTCCTCGTCCGTAATCTACAGCGACGACCAAGGCCGCACGTGGCGCGCCGGCGACATCGCCTTTCCGCAGAGCGCCGGCGAGCAACTCGGCGGTGAGCCGATCGCGGTGGAACTACCCGATGGCCGCGTGATGATCAACGCGAGGAACTCCGGCAAGGCCAACAGGCGGATAGTCAGCATCAGCAAGGATGGTGCTCACCAGTGGTCCAAGCCGTACTTCGATCCGGCGCTGCTGGAGCCGCTTTGCATGGGCAGCCTCGCGCGCCACCCGAACGGGATCCTCTTCTCGAACCCACACAATCTGGAGCGCAGCGACGGCCCGGCCGAGCCCGGCGCGCGGCGCGATCGCAAGAACGTCAGCGTGCAACTGAGTCGCGACGGCGGCAAAACCTGGCCCGTGCGCCGGTCGATCGAGCCGGGCTGGTCCGGATATTCGGATCTGGCGGTTGGCCCGGACGGCCGGATCTACTGCTTCTATGAGCACGGCGATCCCGCGGCATCGCGATTCCGCCCCGTAGTATTGAAGGTCGCCCGCTTCGACCTCGCGTGGCTGACCCGGTATGCGAAATGAACTTCGCTTAGTCCAGCAACTCCGCACCCGCGATGCCGCGCTCACCGTTTCGCCGAAGACATCACGGTACTTGTCTTTGAGCTGGCCGACGGTCATGTGGCGCAAAGCCTCAATGGCTTCCCGCAGGCCCGTTGATCTGTTGGTCTCTGTTTTCATAGTGTTAACCAGCAGTCACATGAGGGCGGGAATTCTCGGCACAGTCAACTTCCTTCTGGAGAGTTTTGGGGAAGCGCAGGCGGAGGTAGGCAGCCGCGAGAATGGCGGCGATTTGACGGACGGCGTCGGCGCGATCAGCATCGCGTCCGTTCACTATCAGGCCTGTCCAAATTAGGGTCTGAAATCCGCGTGGGAATCTGCGAGAGAATGCGAGAGCGATGCGACGAACGGCGGTCGAGTCCACAACCATGCGCTCTGTCGGCTATGACTGGGCACAACAGATCCTGGAAGTCGAGTTCACCTCTGGGGCCGTGTATCAATACCTCGAAGTGCCAGCGGCGGTCTTTGACGGTTTGATGCACGCCGAATCGAAGGGCCGGTACTTCAACCAGGAGACCCACCTGCAAGGTCAGTCGGGCCCCACGTTTCTGTCGCCTTATCCTCCGTAAGCGTCTGAGGAATCCATCTTGAAGGGGAACTGGCAGCATGCGGAGATCGGAGCATGGCCAGGAAGAGATGGACCGAGGAGCAAATCGCGCGGTTTGTAGAAGAGTACGAGCGTGGGGAGTGGACGCGGCATATAAATATAGCATCATTAAATAATGATGTTGGCTGCTCTCCGCTACTTCTTCTTCCCCTGGGCAGCCACAGCGTCCATCGCCGCTTTGACCTTGTCGGGATCGCCCAAATAGTAGTTCTTCAGCGGCTTGAGGTGGTCGCCCAGCTCGTAGACCAGCGGCATCCCGGTGGGAATGTTCAGTTCCACGATTTCCTCTTCCGGGATGTTGTCCAGGTACTTCACCAGCGCACGTAGGCTGTTACCGTGCGCGGCGATCAGCACCCGCTTGCCGCTCTGAATCGCCGGTGCAATCGTCCCGTGCCAGAGCGGCAGGAACCGTTCCACCGTGTCCTTCAGGCATTCGGTTACCGGCAGCTGATCGGGCTTCAGATCGCTGTAGCGGCGGTCGTGCCCCGGAAAGCGCGGATCGGCGCGATCGAGCGCCGGCGGCGGAATATCGTAACTACGCCGCCAGATCTTCACCTGATTCTCGCCGAACTTGGCTGCCGTTTCGGACTTGTTCAACCCTTGCAGGCCGCCATAGTGCCGCTCATTCAGCTGCCAGGCGCGGTGCACCGGCACCCACATCAGATCCATCTCATCCAAGACCAGCCACAGCGTCCGGATGGCACGTTTCAAAACGGACGTGTAGGCGACATCGAAGGTGAACCCTTCCGCCTTCAGCACCCGTCCGCCTTCGCGGGCCTCCTGAATGCCTTTCTCCGAGAGATCCACGTCGGTCCAGCCGGTGAACCGGTTCTCTTTATTCCAGACGCTTTCGCCGTGCCGAATCAAAACCAGCTTCTTCATTGCTTGAATGCGCTCCTGCCGGCGTACTTCGCACTCGCGCCCAACTCTTCCTCAATCCGCAGCAGCTGGTTGTACTTGGCCATGCGATCGGTCCGCGAGGCCGAACCGGTCTTGATCTGCCCGGCACCTGTCGCCACCGCCAGGTCCGCGATGAAGCTGTCCTCGGTCTCGCCGCTTCGGTGGCTGGCGATATTGGTATAGCCGGCCCGAGCCGCCATCTCCATCGCCTCCAGCGTCTCAGTCAGCGTGCCGATCTGGTTCACCTTGATCAGGATCGAATTCCCGATGCCCTTGGCGATCCCGTCAGCCAACCGCTTCGTGTTGGTCACGAACAGGTCATCACCTACCAGCTGCACCTTCGCGCCCAGTTTATCGGTGAGGATCTTCCACCCGTTCCAATCGTCTTCCGACATGCCGTCCTCAATCGAAAGAACCGGATACTTGCTCGCCCACTTCGCCCAGAAATCGGCCAGTTCGGCGGCTGTCCGCTGACTACCATCGGACTTCTTGAACACGTACTTCTTCTTCGCCTTGTCGTAGAACTCGCTGGAGGCGCAATCGAGGGCGAGCGAGATCTGCTTGCCCGGCTTGTAACCGGCTTGTTCGATCGCCTGCATAATCACATCCAGCGCCTCTTCGTTCGATTTCAAGTTCGGCGCAAAGCCGCCCTCATCGCCCACCGCGGTCGAGTATTTCTTACCCTTCAGCACCGCCTTCAGCGCGTGGAAAACCTCGGTGCCCATGCGAATGGCATCGGAGAACCGCTCGGCGCCGTGCGGGGCGATCATGAACTCCTGCACGTCCACCGAGTTGTCCGCGTGCGCCCCGCCGTTGATGATGTTCATCAGCGGCACCGGCAGCAGCCGCGCATTCACGCCGCCCAGATAGCGGTACAAGGGAGCCTGCTGGGAGGAAGCCGCCGCGCGCGCCGCGGCCATCGACACCGCCAGAATCGCGTTCGCACCCAAGCGGCTCTTGGTCGGCGTACGGTCCAGATCGAGCATCTTTGCGTCCAGCTCTACTTGCCTGGTGGCGTCGTAGCCTGCCAGCGCCGGCGCGATTTTGCGGTTGATGTTCTCCACCGCCTTGCGAACACCCTTGCCCAAGTAACGCCGCTTGTCGCCGTCGCGCAGCTCCAATGCTTCGTGCTCGCCGGTCGATGCGCCCGATGGCACCGCCGCGCGGCCCATGCTGCCGTCGGCGAGCAAAACATCGGCTTCCACCGTGGGGTTGCCGCGTGAATCCAGTATTTCTCTTCCCGTGATCCTGATGATTTCCATGTTGTCCTTGCTGAGTTGGCGCCGAAGAATTTCGACGGTATTTCTATTTTGACATGACCAGCCGGTCAGCGCTCGCTACCGCGCGCGCCGATTCCGCGCTCACTACTACAACGCCTGACTCGGTCACGTGATGACCGTTGGCCAAGTCCTCTTCTTTGTCGTAGCCGATCGTGCTCGCGTCCGGGATCTCGACACCAGCGTCAATAATCGTCTTCCGGATGCGGCAGTAGCGCCCCACCGTCACCCCCGTCAGCAAAATCGAATCCAGAATCTCGCAATAGCTGTTCACCCGCACACCGGGGCTCAGCACGCAGCGGATCACCCTTCCTCCGCTCACGATGCAGCCGGCGCTTACAATCGAATCCATCGCCACGCCCATCCGCCGCCCTTCCTGCGCGAAGACGAACTTCGCCGGCGGCTGTTGCGGAACAAACGTCCGGATCGGCCAATTGTAGTCGTAGAGATTGAACTCCGGTGTCACCGCAACCAGGTCCAGGTTCGCCTCGTAGTAGGAGTCCAGCGTCCCGACATCGCGCCAATACTTGGCCTTTTTATCGTTCAGATCGCGGAAATCGTAGGCAACCACGCGAACCTGCTTCACCAGCTTCGGCAGAATGTCCTTGCCGAAATCGTGACTTGATCCCGGATCGGCGGCGTCCGCACGCAGCACCTCCAGCAGCAGCTCCGTGTTGAAGATGTACACTCCCATCGAGGCGCTTACCATGTCCGCCGCGAAGACCGAAGGCTTCGCCTCGCCCGCCGGCGGCTTCTCTTGAAACCCGACAATCCGGTAGTCGGATTCGATCTCCGCGATCCCGAATCGCGGCGCATCTTCCGGCGCCGTCTGAATGGTCGCGATCGTCACCGCCGCGTCCTGCTCCTCGTGCCAGTCCATCATCTCGCGGTAGTTCATCTTGTAGATGTGGTCGCCGCTCACGATGACCGTATGTTCCGGTTTTTCCGCCTCCAGCGACTCCAGGTTCTGATACACCGCATCCGCCGTGCCCAGATACCAGCCCTCGTGCACGCGCTTCATTGGCGGGATCACTTCAATAAACTCGCCAAGCTCCGGAGAGAGAATATTCCAGCCGTCCCGGATATGCCGCGCCAGCTCGAGTGACTTGTATTGGGTCAGCACGATGATTCGCCGGATCTGCGAATTGATGCAATTGGAAAGCGTGAAATCAATCACGCGATACGAACCGCCAAACGGGACCGCCGGCTTGGCGATATGGCGCGTCAGCGGATATAATCTCTCGCCCGCGCCCCCGGCCAGCAAGATGGCCAGTGCCGAATCCATTCTTGTCTTAGTTTATCCAATCCAACTCGGCGAAAACAGGGAAATGATCCGACGGATACCGCCCGCCGTCGTTCACCGTCACACTGGAAGCGCGGCGCGCCTTCCACGGGCCCCGGAACAGAATCCAGTCGATGCGTGCCTCACCCGGCTTTCCGCTGAAGCCGTGGAACGTTCCCTCCGGGCCTTCTTTCTCCGCCGCCGCATCCCATGAATCCTGCAATGTGGCCGCCAGAAGCCGGTAGGCTTCGCCGCCCGCCGGCGCGTTAAAGTCGCCCATGAGGACCACCGGAACATCCGCCGGCAGGGTCTTCATCCGGTCCGCAATTACATTTGCGCATTCCACCCGCGCCCGCTCATCCTCGCGCCGGTGTGGGAAGTGCGTGTTCAGCAGATAAAACCGCCGGTTTGATCCTTGACCCTGAAACAGCGCCCAGGTCACCATCCGCGGCAGTGTCACGTCCCAACTCATGCTGCCCGGCTTTTCCGGCGTCTCCGACAACCAGAAGTTGCCGGACTCGGCCACCTTCCACTTGTCCTTCCGGTAGAAGACGCCCATGTGTTCGTCCTGTTGGTTGCCCCGACGGCTCAGCCCGAACCAGGCAAGCCCGGGAATCTTTCCCACGATGTACTCGCCCTGCTCATGGAACAATTCCTGCGTACCCATCACGTCAGGGTCCAGCTTCCGGACCGTATCCACCAGCAAATCGCGGCGCAGCTCCCACAGGTTCGCGCCGTCGCCTTTGGAGGGAAAACGCACATTGAAGGTCAGCAATCGCAGCGGTTCGGCTGCCGCCGGAAGCGCGGTAGCCGCCGCCAGCAACAGGCAAAGGTAATGTCTCATGGCTAATGCTATGATAGAAAAAGTCATCGCTACGGTGGCGCTAGTTCCCGCAACTCTGAAGGGGGTGAATTCACGTTTGGCTGAAGTAATCGTCCAGGAAGGCGAAACTTTGGAAAGCGCCTTGCGGCGTTTCAAGAGAAAAGTGCAGCAGGAAGATATCATCAAGGACATCAAGCGGCACTCCTATTACTTGAAACCCGGCGAGAAGCGGCGCGTCAAGGAAGCCTTGGCCCGCAAGCGCAGCCGCAAGAAGCGCAGCAAAGACGTCGAATAACGGCGTCCACTCAAAAATCAAAAAGGCAGACCTCTCCGGTCTGCCTTTTCTGCTTTCCGGCCGCGGCCGGACTAATCCTGATACTGGAAGTTCGCTACGAACGCGCTCCGCTTGTCGGGGCTGGACCACTTCGTGCCCAGACCATCCCCTTCAAACTTGTGCGAAACGGCGTAGGCCGGCATCGCATGCTGCACCTTGGTCAGGGGCAGGTACCAGACCTCTTCGTTTGAGCAGATATGGTCGTTCTTGGAGATCGCCCGTGTCGTGATCGTGGCCAAGTTGCCGGCCTTCAGCATCGCCGTTGCCGAGTGCACGTTGTTGTCTTCCACTTCAAAGGTCATCGGCTGATACTCCACGCGAACGACATCGGCCAGCAGGTCGCCGCCCATCCGCTTGGCAAATCCCTGCAGCGCCAGGCGCTGTTCCGGCGAGGCTTTTTCGTCCACAACCAGCACGGCCTTGACCGGGTAGGTGTCGCTGTGGATGTCGCCGAGCGTCGAGTTGGCTTTCACCACGCCGACCACGGTCAACCCGTCCAGCTGGACGCCGTCCCAGGCGCCCTTGTCGATCTTCCAGCCCAGCACGGCAAGCTCGCCCACCGCGCCGGCTTCGGAATTGGCGAAGCAGGCGCCTGTGAAAACGTCCGCCGTCCGCGCCTCAATGTATTCGCCGCGCACCGTGTTAGCCGCCAGCGCCAGCGAGGCGCTCAGCAATACGGCGACGGAAACTGTCAGAAATGTTCTCATCCCAGTCGAACCTCCTGTTCACAATTTATCATATCGGCGCTGTCACGCCCCTCAGAACGGCTTGTAACAGCTCCGCGTTTCGTTGCATTCGTAGTCATCGGCGATCTTGCCATCCGGGCCGATGCACTGCTGTGTTTTATGGCACCAGAAATTGCGGTCGCTTGAATGCGGAATGGAAGGGTCCCACTCGGCTTCGATGTAGAGACCCTTCCATCGCAGAAAGTCGCAGCGGTCGTCATCGATGTTGCTGAGTCCCGCTCGTTCCATGTTTCCTAGGCTCCCTTGGCTGCCTCCAGCAAGGCGCGCTTGACCGCAACTTGGGCCAACTGCACCTTATAGGCGTTACCGTTGAGAGGCTTGGCCCCGGCGACAGCGGCCTTGCCCGCCGCCTCGGCCACGCTCTCGTTGATCGACTTGCCGGCCAGCGATCGCGCCGCCTGTGTTGCCACAACCGGCGTCGGCCCCACGTGGCCGAGCACAATCTGCGCGCTCTCCACCGTGCTGCCCTTCATCGTCAGGCTCACCGCAGCCGCCGCCAGAGGCCAGTCCAGCGCCTCCTTCTGACGGACCTCGTAAGTATAGTTCCTGGTCTTCGCGGCGGGCACGATGACTTCTGTGAGAATCTCACCCGGTTTCAAGTCGATCTCCCGCTGACCCGCGGAACTGGGCGCGACGAAGAACTTCGCCACATCCACTTCGCGCGTGCCGGAAGCAGAAGCGAGCTTCACCTTCGCTCCCAGCGCGATCAGCGCCGGAGCCAGCGAGGAGGCGCTCACAAAAAACGCCGGACCGCTGCCGAAGATGCCGTGGAATTCGTTCTGCCCGTCCGGAACCATGCTCTTGCCGTCCTTCTGCGCGAGCAGTCCGAACCCGTTGCGGTAATACCAGCAGCGCGGCCGCTGGCACAGGTCGCCGCCCACCGTGCCCATGTTGCGGATCTGCGGGCTGGTGATTCCGCGCGCAGCCGCCGCCAGGGCGGGGTATTCGGCTCGCACCGCCGCGTTCCCCATCAACTCATCGATGGTCGCGGTGGCGCCGATGCGAAGCCCGGCGGCGGTCTTCGAGATCCCGCCCAGCTCCTTGATGGCCTTGATATTCACCACACGTTTAGGACTCTCGATGTGGTCTTTCATCAGGCTCAGCAGGTCCGTGCCTCCCGCCAGTACCGCGGCGTCGTTGAAACTGGCCCCGAGCAGTCCCAGGGCCTCTTTCAGGGTCGTTGGATTCGCGTATTCAAAGGCTTGCATGGCTATGCCATCCTCCTTCCACTCAGCGCGTTCAGCACGTTCCTTGCCGTCAGCGGCAGGGTCGGAACCCGCACGCCGATCGCATTGGTGCACGCATTGGCGATCGCCGCGATGGTCGGGATACAGGCCGGTTCGCCCAATCCCACCACGCCGCGCGCGTCATGCTCCGGCGTGATATCCATGTGCACCTTGATCTCACCGATGTCGGCGATCCCGGCCAGCTTGTAGAACTCCATATCGGCGTTCAGGATCCGGCCCGTCGCCTCGTCGCACACGCGCTCTTCCATCAGAGCCGCGCAGACGCTCATGATGACGCCGCCGTAGACCTGGCTTTCGGCCAGCTTCGGGTTGATCACCAGACCGCAGTCGTTCACCGCCACGATCTCTTCGATCTTGACCACGCCGGTCTCCACATCGACGGAAACGTAGGCCGCATGCGCGCCGCCCACGCCGCCGGTGTTCAACCCGCGCGGATTGCGCTGGTCGTTGGCGCCCATCTCGGAGATGGTGCGCACGCCCAGCTTCTGGCACGCCGCTTTCCAGGTCAGGCTCTTGGCGGGATTGCCCTTCACCTGGATCTTGCCGTCCACGGCCTCCAACTGATCGGCCGGTGCGCCGAGCGACGGGGCCACGGCTTCAAACAGCTTCTCCAGCGCGTTCAGCGTCGAGATCCGTGCCGAGGAAGAGACGCCGCCCACCGTCGTCGAACCGCCCGAGGCGCCCGACACCGGCAGAGCGTTGTCGCCGATCTTCACCGTCACCGCGTTCATCGGCAGCCCCAGGCTCTCGGCCGCCACCTGCAAAAGAATGGTGCGTGTTCCGGTGCCCAGGTCCTGGCTGCCCAGCTCCAACTCCACCGCGCCGTCCGGGTGAATGTTGGTGCGGCACTGCGAGGCATGCCCCGCGCCCCCCCACATCCCGACTCCCAGCCCGACGCCTTTCTTGATATGGCCGGCCGTCTTGTCGCCGCGCGCGTGATAACGCTCGGACCACTTGATCATCTCCGCCGCCTTCTTCAGCTGCGCCGTGTAGACTTCCGGGCGCGCCGTCAGGTTGGCGTTCTTGATGAAGAACTGAAGCGGATCCATGCCCAGCTTCGCAGCCAGGTCGTCCATCGCCGCGCAGGTAACATAAGCGACCTGCGGATGGTTCGGCGCGCGCCAGGCGCGCGAGGCGCCGTTGTTGGTCGACACCGCCGTGTGGTTGATGCGCCGGTTGGCGACGTTGCGGTACACGTACGGCAGCAGGTCGGCGTTCAGGCCGCCTCCTGCGTACCCGCCCGTCATCCACGACAACGAATCCCACGCTGTGAACGTGCCGTCCTTTTTCGCCGCCACCTTCACCTTCGCGTAGACCGACGGCCGCACTCCGGCGATCGTCAGTTCCGCCGCCCGGTCCAGGAACAGCTTTACCGGCTTGCCGCCGCTTGCCTTGGAAAGATGCGCGGCTTCCACGCCCCATTTGTCGGCTTGGAATTTTGCTCCGAATCCGCCGCCGATGTTGTCCATGTGCGTGTGCACTTGCGTCGCCGGCAGTTCCAGCCCCTTGGCCAGATCGTTGCCCACCGCCGATACGTTTTGCGTCGACGGCCGGAACTCGATTTTGTCGCCGCTCCATGCCACCGAGGAGCCATGCGGTTCCAGGCAGCAGTGCGTGATCACCGGTATCCCGTACTCGGCTTCATGCACCACATCGGCCTGCTTGAACGCCGCGTCCGGATCGCCGGTCACCTGCTCGCCGGCCGGCTTGGCGCGGTTGCCCGCCTTGGCGAGATTGTCCTCCCGCACCAGGTGCGGCAGCACTTCGTACTCCACCTTGATCTTGCGGACGGCGTCACGGGCGATTTCCTCGGTCCGCGCCGCTACAAACGCGATCTCCGCATTCGTCCATTGGATCTCGGTTCCCGCGGGAGCCGCCACGCGAACCGCCGTCACTCCGGCCAGCTTTTCCGCTTCCGAAGTGTCAATACTTTTGATCCGGCAATGCGCATGCGGGCTGTGCAAAATCACTCCGTGAATCGTGCCCGGCAGCCGGACGTCGGAGTTGTACTTCGCCTTCCCGCTTGCCTTTTGAATTCCGTCCACGCGCGAGATGCGCTTGCCCATCACGCGCCGTGATTCCATTGGCGGCCAGTTGTAATTAGGCATTGCGTCCTCCCTTCAGCTCCTTGGCCGCTTCCAGGACCGCCTGCCGCACACCCACGTAGGTGCCGCAGCGGCACAGGTTGCCGCCGAGCCCGGCCTTCACCTGGTCATAGGTGGGATTCGGGTTCTTGTCCAGGAATCCCTTCGCCGCCATCACGAATCCAGGCGTGCAATAGCCGCACTGCAATCCATCATTGTTGGCGAACGCGGGAACCACCGGATGCGGCTTGCCGTTGGAAATTCCCTCGATTGTCTGGATCGGTTTGCCTACGGCGTCAATCGCCAGCACCGTGCAGGCATACACCACTTTGCCGCTCATGATCACCGTGCAGGCGCCGCATGTTCCGCGGTCACAGACTCGCTTGGCCCCGGTCATTTCCAGCCGGTCGCGCAGCGCGTCCAGCAGAGTCGTCCGCGGCTCCACCGTCACCTTCGTCGGCTTTCCGTTCAAGGTGAGAGTGATCGGGACTTCCCCCGGTCCTGTCAAATTCGCTGGAGGAGCTGCTTCCGCTTCCTGTTCTAACAACCCCGTGCCCAAGACGCCGCTGGTCACTCCCGCGCCCTGCAAAAAGCCGCGCCGGGAAAAACCTTTCTTCTTGGGCTGGAGTTCGGGTTCTTTTCTGGAACTCACGCCACACCGTCCTTTCTTGTATTGATGACGAAAACCAATTGCGAGCGGTTATCTTGCTATCGAAAAAGACTATATCAACTGCAACGTATTAATTCAATTCCGCCCAGTCCCGCCTCACCTCCCACCGCATCCCTCCCTTCCTCACCACGTCCGGATTCCCCTCCCGGGACAAGCTTAACTCCACTTCCCCGCGGTTGATATTCACCTTCACCACATCCGGCCCGGTGTGGGTCGTGATCAAGTCCAGTGGCGCTCGCCCCTCACGGAACACGCGCAGAATCGTGAGCAAGAATGCGCTTTCGGCAGGCTCGGCGGTGGAGGCCTCCACGTGCCATTGCGGCGGGATCGGATCGCGGTTGATCGATGCCAGGTATTTGTAGTCGGGTTCCGGATCGTAGCCTGTCCATTGCCTTAGCTGTAACGGCTTGCCTCCACTATAGTGCACCCTAACTCCGGCCCCTCCGCGATCCAAAACCAGGTGCTGCCCGCTCACCTTGAACTCCTGCTGGGCATGCAACATCACCTGAAACCGCGACGGTATTGGCGCTTCCAGCTCATCCGCAATCACGATCAGGTCGGGCTTGATGAAATAGACGTGCCGATGCGCCTTCTTCAGCCGTCCTTCATAAGAGGCCGTCGCATCCCCCGCCACATAATCAAACCCGTCCTCAAACTGCCAGCCGAGAATCCTGCCTCCCAGATCCGCCGTCCGCGGCTTCTGCCCCTGCCCGTCCACCAGTACCGCGTTATGCGCTCGCGTCTGCCACACACCGCGATGAAACGGGCTTCCGTACAAATCGCGATAAACGTTGTTCACCAGCAGCGGCACGCCATACGCATTCAACGTGAAGGAATTGTGCGGGTCGAGGCCGTGGCTCCATGTCCCCATCGGGCTCGCCTTGAATCGAACCTGGACGTTCTCGGCCGCGTTGAGCAGCGTCTGATTCAGCACCGCCACTCCCGTCCCTTGAAACACTTTCGATGCCGTGCTCCCCTTCGGAGCCTGCGCCACGACCGGCTTTGAACGACTCCACAGAAACGCCAGCACCGGATCATCCGGCTGCGCCTTGATCTTCCAGGCCTCCAGCCACCAAGCCCAGTGCGGATTCCCCGTCCGCCGCACGTAATAATGCATGAACGACCAGCCGCCGGAAACCGGCCGGTTCGCCAGATCCCCGAACCCCATGTCCGGCGTCCCCGGCGGCGCCGCGTACAACGCATAATCGCCGAAATTGGCAAAGAACGGCTTTTTGAAACTGTCGATCCCCAGCGCCGTTTCGGCAATGTCCACCCACCAGGCTGCCTTCGACATGTAGCCGGCGAAATAGGACAATCCTTCATGCCACCCGCCGTCATCATCGGACCACACCGGATATGCCGCGAAAAACTTCGTCACCGCGTATTCGAGAAACTCCTCCGATTGCGGCGTCTCCCCGAACGTCGCGATCGCATTCTCGGCCAGCTTGTGCCAAGTCCGGTTCGCATGGCTACCGTAGGGTTGGTTCAAGTGGCCCACCCCCTGCCGCACCTCGCCGCTGTTCCACGCATCCAGCGCCCGGTGCAGCAGCACCGCCCGCAGCTTCGCCCGATCCGCTTCCGTCAACGCCGCGAAAGCCCAGTCGTACACCCGCGCCAGCCGGTGAATCATCGGCTTGGCCGCTTCGCAGTTCAGCGAGAATTTCGTCGGCCCGTCCAGATCCCAACCGGCCAGCTTCATCGCGAACCGCCTCGCCGCATCGCCATACTTCTCCTGACCCGTCATCAGATAGGCGAACGAGAGAACTTCCGCCTCCTCCAGCGCCTTCAACGTCTGCACGCGGTTGGACCACCAGAACTCCACCGTCTTGGGATCGCTCGCGCTGGCACGCACCGCCGGTTCGGGCGTCGGCTCCGCCGCCAGTAACTTCTCCGCGCGTGCGATGAGATTCCCGTACGCCTCCCGCCCGCCGCTGCGCGCCCACTCCCGCAGCCTCGGCAAATCCTCGCCGCGCACGAATAGGCGCGGATGCTGCCTCGGAATCCTCTCTTTCAACTGCGCCATCGCCGGCTGCGGAAACACCGTCGCCCCGGCCGGAACGGTGAACCGCCGCACACGGCTCCACGCCGACTCCTTCCCGTCTTTCCCCACCAGCCGGTAGCGCCAAAAGTAGTCTCCCGGAGCCAGCTTCTCATGGTGCGTGTACACGGACCACCGAATCCCTGGAACCGTCTCTGCTCCTTCGAAATCCGCCTTCCGCGCCCACTGCACCGTATACGATGCGGCATCTTTCTCCAGCACCCAGCTGAGCGAAGGCGGGTTCACCGCCACCGCCGCCTGATCCGCCGGCCGGTATCCCCATTCATCCGGCAACGGCACTCGATCCGGCGATTGCGCCATCCCCATCACGCAAGCCATCAAAAGTATTCGCGGTATCATGCCTGCACCATATCAAATCCCGCCTCCATGTGATACCCTCGCCGAAGCAGGACAGGCCGCCATGAAGCCCGCCGATTTCCGCCGCATCGCGCTCAGCCTGGAAGGCGCCGAAGAAGGCTCCCACATGGGCGTCGCCGACTTCCGCGTTGGCGGCAGCATTTTCGCCACGCTTGCCCATCAAAAGCAAGGCTACGGCAACCTCATGCTCACTCCGGAAATCCAGGCGGAGTTTGTCGAAGAGAACCCCGACGTTTTCCTTCCCATCGCCGGCGGCTGGGGACGCATGGGCGCCACTCACATCCGCCTCGCCAAGACCAACCTAGACCCGCTGACCGGAGCCCTCCGCACAGCCTGGAAACTGCGTGTCGATAAGAACGCCCGCACCGCCCGCAAGAAGGCAAAGTCCCCTCGTAACAATCGCTTGTCGTGAAAACCGCAACATAGCCCGCCCTTGTCACCTTTCCGTGCGGCCTGAATCTTTCACGGTAGATGGCTAAGAACAAACTATCCCGCCGGCGCTTGCTGCAAACTCAGCCCCGGCGAGCGTGCCGACGTCTTAGTGAAGGCCGATCGCCCCGGCGGCGATTTCCAGCTCTGGAACTTGCCCTACGATCGCGGCGCGATGGGCATGGGAGCCATGGGTATGGGAGGCGGCATCAACAGCCAGCGCCCTCAGCTGCTGGCAACCCTTTCTACCAGGGCCGTGCGGCCCGAGCTTTCCCTATCCCCCAGCAGCTCGGCTCGGTGACGGTGCTTCCGCCACCAATCCTTCCTCCACGCCAGTTCCTTCTTACGGAAGCTGGCGTGCCCGGCCGCGGCATGCGCTTCCTCATCAATGGCCGTGAGTTCGACCATCACCGCATCGACACGCGTGTCCAACTGGGCACGACGGAAGACTGGGAAATCGTCAATCTCGGCGACATGGACCACCCGTTCCACGTCCATACCAACTCATTCCAGATTCTGGATAGCGCCGGCCACCCGCTGCCCGCTTGGAAAGATGTCGTCCTTGTTCCGGCGCGCAGCCGCCGGCGCATCCGCACCCTCTTCGAGGATTTCACCGGCTTGGCCGTCTACCACTGCCACATCCTCGACCACGAAGATCTCGGCATGATGGGCACACTGGAGTTCACGGCGCAGGGAGCATAGATTATAAATCCGATATATAATCTATGACATGATCCGCCGCAATCTGGCACGCCCTCTCGGCCGTTTTTCGCGCCAATTGCCCGTCGTCGCAGTCACCGGTCCGCGTCAGTCCGGCAAGACCACCCTATGCCGGCAAACCTTCCCGAACCTCCCCTATGTGTCCCTCGAGCCCCTGGACACAAGGAGCTTTGCCATCGAAGATCCCCGTGGCTTTATCCATCAGCATCGCAATGGCGCCATTTTCGACGAGATCCAGCGCGCCCCGAACTTGTTCAGCTACTTGCAGGAAGAAGTGGACAGGAACCCGGTCGCGGGCAGGTTCATTCTGACCGGCTCCCAGCATTTCGGACTTTCCGAGGCAATCAGTCAGTCGCTGGCGGGGCGCATCGCGACCTTGCACCTCCTGCCGCCTAGCCTGGATGAACTGGCTCGTTTCGGACCTCTGCCGGAGGACCTTTGGGGGGTCATCTGGACGGGTTCTTATCCGCGGATTTTTGACCAAGGCCTCGATCCGAATCACTGGCTCGCCGACTATACGGCTACCTATGTCCAGCGCGATGTTCGGCAGGTGCTCAACGTGGCAAGCCTGGACGCCTTCACTTCCTTCTTGAGGTTGTCTGCCGGCCGCACGGCCTGCGAAATCAATCTGTCGAAGCTGGGCGCCGACGCCGGCATCAGCTACAACACGGTGCGCGCCTGGTTATCGGTGCTGGAGGCGAGTTTTCTTTGTCTGCGGTTGCCAGCCTGGCACAACAGCCTGCGCAAACAGGCTGTGAAGGCGCCCAAATTGCACTTCCTAGACACGGGACTCGCCTGCCACCTGCTCGGCATCACACATCCGGATCAGCTACGCCATCACCCTCTACGCGGCGCACTATTTGAGACTTGGGCCGTTTCCGAAATCTACAAATCGCGATTGCACCGCAGGCTGGAGCCCCGCATGTTCCACCTGCGCGACGCCAAGGGTCTGGAAGTCGACCTGGTGATCGAGGAAGGAGGCAACCTTACCGCGGTGGAAATGAAGTCCGGCGCTACGCTGGCTCCGGACTTCTTTGATTCCCTGAAGCTGCTCGACGGCAGTTTGGATAAACGCCGGACAGCAACATACACAGCCCGTCTTGTCTATGGGGGCGACCAGAAGCGCAAGCAGGCTGGTGTTGACGCGATCGGCTGGCGGCGGCTTCACGAACTAGATTGGTAGCTACCCCCGGCTCACCCGGTCCCACGTCATCTCGCGGCCCTTCACGCACGCCTCCAGCGCCATCACCGCCGTCAGCGTCGACTCCGCCGCATGGAATGCCGCGTTCTCCAGCTTGCCCGTGCGGGCGCCTTCGATGAACTCGGTCACCGCGTCCATCGTGATGTCGTACTTGGTCTCGGCCGTCTCCGGTGCGCCCTTCTCGCGCCAGATCGTGTAGCCGCGCCGGTGGACGTTCACCGCGCCCTTTTCGCACATGAACGTCTCGCTCACGTCGGAAAAGCCCGGGGCACGGAACTGGTTCGCCGAATAGCTGAAGATCCGCCCGTCGTCGAACTGGAACGTGCAAGCCAGGTTGTCGTAGATATCGCCGTACTTGCGGATTTGCTGGGAACCGTAGCCGCTCACCTTCACCGGATGCTTGCCCATGAACCAGTTCACGACGTCGATGTTGTGGCAGTCCTGCTCGATCAGAATATCGCCGGATAGTTCGCGGTAGAAAAACCAGTTCCGGATCTTCTCTTCGCTCGCTGCGTGGCCGCTCTTGATGGCCGGTCCGCCGCCGATCCAGGCCGCGCGCACCATCTTGATCTCGCCCAGTTCACCGGACTTCACCACTTCATAAGCCTTGCGGTAATCCTTGCCGTAGCGCTGCTGAAAGTCGACCGAGATGCGCTTGGTCTTGTCGGCGCGCTTGGCGGCCCGCAACACGCGTTGGCAGCCGGCAGCGTCCACCGCCGCGGGCTTCTCCAGGAAGATGTGTTTTTTGGCGTCCACGGCTGCTTCAAAATGTTCGGGGTGAAGGAAAGCCGGGGTGGCGATGAGTACGGCATCGACGTCGGAAGCCAGCAATTCCTTATAGTTTTTGTAAGCCTTTGCGCCACTGTACCGCTCCTGAGCCACCTTGATGCGGTCATCATAGATGTCGCACACCGCCGTCACTTTCAAGAACTCGTTCTTCGCGAAAAGCCCGCTAACATACATACCCCGATTGCCTGAGCCGATCAAGCCCAAGGTCAGCGCGGAGTTGGCCTGGTAGCCCCGCACCAGCTCCGGCTTCAAAATCAGCACGCCCGCTGCGGCGGCGGCTTTGGAAGCGATTTCACGACGACTCTGTTGCTTCTCCATCTTCCTCTCCTTTACCCATTCTTTTCGGTATGAAGTTTGGCCGGGATTCTGCCGCTTTCATTATACTGAGGAATTCATGAAAGTTTCGATTCTGGTGCCCGTCTTCAATGAACGCACCCTCGTCAGACGCAGCCTCGACGCCGTGCTGTCGGCCCCGCTGCCCGAACAGATGGAGCGCGAGCTCATCGTCGTCGATGACTGCTCCACCGACGGCACCTCCGCCATCCTGGAATCCATCGCCGCCGCCGAACCGCGCATCCGCCTCTTCCGCCACGCCGTTAATCAGGGAAAAGGCGCCGCCGTGCGCACGGCCATCGAGAAAGCCGCAGGCGACTTCTGCATCATTCAGGATGCCGACCTTGAATACGACCCCAACGACTATCCCGCGCTGCTGAAGCCCCTGCTCGACGGCCGGGCAGACGCCGTTTTCGGCTCCCGCTATATGGCCGGCGAGCAGAAGCGAGTGCTTCCTTTCTGGCACTCCATGATCAACAAGACGCTCACCCTGTTCTCCAACATGTTCTCCAATCTCCATCTCACCGACATGGAGACCTGTTACAAGGTCTTCCGCACGGATCTGCTGAAATCCATCCCCATCCGCAGCGACCGCTTCGGCATCGAACCGGAAATCACGATGAAGTCGGCCAAGCGCAAGCTGCGCATTTACGAGGTCCCGGTAAACTATCACGGCCGCACTTACGAGGAAGGAAAAAAAATCGGCTGGAAGGATGGCCTCAAGGCCCTCGGCGCCATTCTCTATTTCTATCTCGTCGATGACCTCTACGTCGGTCCTTACGGGCGTTCCTTCCTCAACAACCTCACCGGCACGCCGCAGTACGTCAACTGGACCACCGGGATACTGCGCCGTCACATGGGCGCCGAAATCCTCGAAATGGGAGCCGGTATTGGCACCTTCGCCGGCAGCCTCATCGGCCGCCGCCTCCGCTACCTGGCCGGCGAGAAGGATCCGCTTTATCTCCATGCGCTTGGAAACCGGTTCCTTCGCACGCCTCACGTCGAGGTGCGGCATCTGGACCCCGCCGATCCCTCCGGCTTTCACGATCTCAAGGAAAACTTTGACACCGTCCTTTGTCTGAACGTCCTCGAATATATGGACCAGCCCGAGGTCGCCATCCGCAACGCCTGGAACTCGCTTGCCAAGGACGGCCGTCTCCTCCTGCTCGTTCCCCAGGGGCCGAGCTTGTTCGGCTCCCTGGATCACACGCTCGGTCACAAGCGCCGCTTCTCGCGCCCCCAACTCGAGGCACTCCTGGGCGGCGCCGGCTTCCGCCTCGAACGCCTATACGGGATCAACAAGGTTTCGACACTGGTCTGGTTTCTCAATTCGCGCCTGCTGCGCGCTTCCCGCATCAGCAAACTCACGCTGAAGCTCTTCGACAAAACCGTCTGGTTCTGGAAGCTCCTTGATCCGCTGCTGCCGTGGCGCGGCCTCTCCCTCATCGCCGTCGCGCGCAAGCCGTCCTGAACCGGCGAGCTAAACTGGAAAGGATGACCTACCAGTTCCGACACGCTATCTGTAACGAGGTTTATGAAGGCTGGAATTTTGAAGAGGCCTGCAAATCGATCAAGAAGGCCGGCTATCAGGGAATCGAAATCGCGCATTTCACGCTGAAAGACGATCCGGCCGCGATCACCCCGGACGAGCGGCGCCAGTATCGCACCGTGATGGAAAATGAAGGCCTGGAGTTTGTCGGCCTGCACTGGCTGATGGTCGCCCCCAAGGGCCTCCACGTCACCACTTCCGACGTTGCTCTCCGCGAGCGCAGCTGGCGCCACATCGATCATCTGATCGATCTTTGCGCCGATCTTTCCGGCGACCGCCCCGGCGGGAGTGTCATGATCTTCGGATCACCGCAGCAGCGCGCCACTCTGCCCGGCGTCTCCCGCGAAGATGCGATGCGCCGCTATCAGGACGGCCTTGCCTCCGTCGCCGCGCACGCCGCCCAGCGCGGCGTCACCATTCTCGCCGAGGCGCTCCCTTCCAACCAGTGCGACGTCATGAACACGCTGGCCGAAGCCGCCGCCATCGTGAAGGAAATCAACTCGCCCTCTATCCAAACCATGTTCGACACACACAACGCGCTGGATGAAACCGATCCCCACCACGATGTGGTTGACCGGTACTTCGATCTCATCCGCCACGTTCACGTCAATGAAATGGACGGCCGCCATCCCGGCGCCGGCGATTACGATTTCAAGCCCATTTTCGAAACGCTCCGCCGCCGCAACTACAAAGGCTGGGTGTCGCTGGAGGCGTTTGACTTCACCCCGGGCGCGGAAACCATCGCCAATGAGAGTCTTCGCCACCTGGAAGCACAAATCCAGAAACTGGCTGCATAAAATCATGGAACGTTACGTGGTCACCGGCGGAGCCGGTTTCATCGGTTCAGCGCTTGTCCGCGCTCTCCTGAACCAGGGCGGCAGTCAAGTCGCTGTGATCGACAATTTCCTCAGCGGCAAACGCTCCAACCTGGAGGGACTGGACGGGGCGCTGGAGGTCCACGACGCCGACATCCGCGACTTCGACGCCATGTCGAGAATGGTCAAGGGAGCGGCCGCCGTCTTCCACCTCGCCGCCATTCCCTCCGTTCCGCGCTCCATCGCCCAGCCTGTTCCATCGCATGAAGTGAACATCGACGGGACCTTCACGCTGCTGCGCGCATGCGCCGAGGCCAAGGCCGGCCGCGTCGTGTACGCCGCGTCCAGTTCCGCCTACGGGGACACCGAAGTGCTCCCCAAAGTGGAATCGATGATGCCACGGCCGAAATCGCCCTACGCCGCGCAGAAACTCATGGGCGAATATTACGCCGGCGTCTTCGCAGACTGCTTCGGACTTCCCGGCGTCTCGCTGCGCTTCTTCAACGTCTACGGCCCGCGCCAGGATCCCTTGAGCCCTTACTCCGGCGTCATCTCCATCTTCATGCGGTGTCTCATCGAGCGCCGCTCCCCCACCATTCACGGCGATGGCGAACAGTCGCGCGATTTCACCTTCGTCGAAGATGTCGCCGCGCTCTGCATCAAGGCATCCCAGGCTCCGGGCGTCAGTGGAAAGGTGATCAACGCCGGGAACGGCAACCGCTACACGCTGAACCAGGTCTGGCAAACGCTCAACAAGATCGAAGGCGTCAGCATCGCAGCCGAATACGGTCAGCCGCGTCCCGGCGACGTACGAGACTCTCAGGCCGACACCACGCTCGCCCGCACGCTGCTCGGCCACCAGCCGGAATTCAGGCTCGAGGAAGGCCTCCGCCGGACGCTGGCCTGGTATCGCGAAACCTCCACGTAAGCACCGATCCGGCTTGCTTCCTTTGCCTTCATAGGGATACAATGACGCCTTAAGTCAACCTTATGGCGAGCTTCATTCAAAACCAATTCGAGCGCAACTTCATCACCACCTCGGTCGACTACGTCTTCAACTGGGCCCGCAAGTCCGCCATCTGGCCGCTTACCTTCGGCCTCGCATGCTGTGCGATTGAGATGATCGCCTCCTCCACCTCGCGGTTCGACATCGCGCGTTTCGGAGCCGAGGTGTTCCGCCCCAGCCCGCGCCAAAGCGATCTGATGATCGTCGCCGGAACCGTCACGCTCAAGATGGCGCCGGTGCTCAAGCGCATCTGGGATCAGATGCCCGACCCGAAGTGGTGCATCTCGATGGGGGCCTGCTCCAGCGTCGGCGGTCCTTTCAATACCTACGCCGTTTTGCAGGGCGTCGACAAGATCGTCCCCGTCGACGTCTATGTCACCGGCTGCCCGCCACGCCCTGAAAATCTCTTCTACGCGCTGCTGAAGCTTCAGGACAAGATCGACCAGATGACGACTCTGGTCCGCCGGCCCACCGAAGTCCGCCTCGATGAAGCGATGCTCGAGAACTTCAAGAAGCAGGTCATGGTGGCGCAGGTGCAACAGCCCGTCTAGTGTTCCGCAAGGATCCCGATCATCTCTACCGGGCCGAACCCCTAGCCGCGCTTCCCTGGCTCGAACATGGTTTCGGAACCCGCCTTTCCGAAGGCTGGCACGCCGGCCGACGCACCGCCCTCCTGACACAAGTACACTCCGCGCTGGCGCTGGTGGCCGAACGCGATGGGCTCATCGGGGAAGCCGATGCACTGATCTCCAATCAGCCCTGTCTGCTGCTTGGCGTCCGTACCGCGGATTGCGCGCCGATCATCCTAGCCGACCCCGTTCACCGATCGGTAGCGGTCATCCACGCAGGCTGGCGCGGCGCCGCCGGCGAAATCGTAGCCCGCACCATCCAACTGCTGGAAGAAACCTACCGGACGCAAGCTGCCCACCTCACCGCCGCCATCGGGCCAACCATCGGAGAATGCTGTTACGAGGTGGGCCCGGAGGTTGCGTCCCGCTTTGAGCGTTGGTTTCCGGAAAGGGACGATCTCGACCAACGTACGAGGCTGGATCTGGAAGAGGCTCTGTACCGCCAGCTTGTGGAGGCCGCCGTGCCGCCCCAGCATATCAGCCGCAGCGGACTTTGCACCCGTTGCGGCGAGGAGGAGTTTTATTCCTACCGCCGGCAGGGCAAGGCTGCGGGCCGTATGGTCTCGGGCGTGGCTATCTGGCCGTAGATGCACGAAGGGCGCGGTAGCCGGAGCTCCGCGCCCAATCGAAGCTGGTTGCTTAAGCGGCGTTGACCATCATCTCTTCCATCCCGTCCTCCGTGGCGGACTCGCTGAGACGGTCTGCCATCTCCTGACACTGGATGCAGTACTGTGCCCATGGCACGGCTGCCAGCCGCTTGGGGTTGATGTCCTCCTCGCAGTGCTGACAGACGCCGTAGCTACCGTCTTGGAACCGGTGCAAAGCAAGCTTCACTTGGCGGAGCAGACCAGACTCGCGATCGAGGTTGCGGATGGCCAGCTCACGCTCAGCGGCGTGTTGCACCTCGTCCAGAGCGTCAGGGCTCTTTTCGATGGCGATGGCCTCGCGGTTCCGGAGCACCCGCGCCAGTTCGGCCTGCTTCGTCTCCAGAATCTGTTTAAATTTGTTCATTTCAGTCTTCGTCATGGTCGTTCTCCTTAATCTGCAGCTGATTGAGCATCCACTCTACTGTTCACCGGTCGGCGCTACAGTCTCAACTTGCTCTGTTGTTCATCTACTCCTTTCGTCTCAAGTGATAAAGACGTTTACCCAGTAAAAAAGGTTTCAACAATCTAAGCGGAGACCGCTAATATTTTCTGATTGCCAAAGCTTCCCAGGCGCCCCTCTTCCCGAAGCCCTCTCTAGCTCTCTCCGAAGTGCGTCTGGATATTCTCTAGCAATTTTACTGCCATTGTCAAGCCCCTCACTTCCCTATCCTACTTCCCGTCTCTTGTCACCAGACCGATCGCCGCTTTCCACATCTCCTCGCCCTTGGGTCTCTCTCACGCCTGCTCTACACTCGCTGGCGGCCAACCGGTCTATTTCTTATCGTCGGATCAGCTCCCAAGCATTAATGGTTGCAGTACATAAGACGCCATTTTTATCCCAGGGTTTCAGCTTCATACTGTAAAAACACGTTCCACCCTGGAAATGTTCCCTTCCACAAAATATATTCTCCATCGTTGTGACTGAGGCCGCGCAATCTGTGGACTTTCAATACAGCCGCCCGGTTGGAATTCCCCACCTCCCGCCTAACGTATTGACAGCGAACCAAATACGATCCCCAGCTCCCGCTCCTCGCCCGGCTCCTTATACCCTCGATCCACCTCCAGCTCCACCCGAACCTCTTCCTTGCCCACCCACTCCCGCCTCAAATCCAACACTTCGTGGAAGGCCGCGTCTGGCTGGCTCAGCTTTACCGCGCCCACTTTTTCTCCTTCGACTCTTACCGTCAACTCGATCGCTCCATTCTCCACCAGGAGCCGCGGAATGTACCCGTCCAGGTGCAGCTTCTGCCCCTCATGGCCCGGCCCGCCGAGCATCACGACGGCCTTCTTCCACATCCAACGGAAGCCACCCTCGATATCCTTCCAGCCCTGCCCCAGTTGCTTGGAAAATGCCAAATGACCCACATTCACCCGTCGCGACAGCCCCCTGGTCAGCTCTTTTTCGGCAACCAGCCGGTAGGCTTGCGTGATATTGCGCAATTTCTCTCCGCCAACCTGGTAGACAACCACCTGATTCGCAGCCAAGCCCTCCAATGTAGCCCCAACCGGAAACACGAACTTGCTCACCTCTCCCAAATCGGCATTTTGCTGGATCGACACCTCCGATCCAGGGGTAAGGTGCACATCCGCCGCGATCAGCCGGAATGGATAATCGTTGATCGTCGACCAGTACAGCTCCGTCCCCACCCCATGCAACAGGATCGACTTGCCCGGGTGCAGCCGCTGGGCCACCTCAACCCCCAGTACCACTCGGCGCGCCTGCTCGGTCCGCGCATAGTTAAATTCGGCCACCGAGCGGCCCACCGTCGCCGACGATGCCACATAGAACCCGGACAAGATGACCGCGGCCAGCGCCGGCGCCCAGCCATTGCTTAACGCCTTGGCCGCCGCCCAACCGCCCAGCATCGACAGGCCGGCCGTCGGCACTGCCAGGTAGTAATAGGAGATGTGGTCGCGCAGCGGCAGCACCGGCCCGATGACCACCACGAACCAGGCCAGCGGGAACAGCACTTTCCCATCCCGCGCCATCAGCCTTGCCACGGCGAAAACCGCCAGCGCCGCCGAGAGAACCCAAGGCGCCACCCGGCCCGCCTCCATCCACCAGCCCGGCACGCTCAAATCTTTTAGCCCGGGACTGGCGAAGGCCATCTCCCAGTAATGGCGTAGCGTCCCTGCCATCGAAAAATCGAGGTGCATCGCATACGGTCCGCTCTTCGGTTTCACCGCCACCCAACTGTGCAGAAGATAGTAGCTCCCCGAAATCGCGAACATCGGCGCTGTGTGCCAAACCTTTTCCCGGTTGTCGGCGAGCGCCAGCGCCGCCGCCAGCGCCGGAAACACGATGTTGATCTCCAGCGCCCCGAAACCCAACACGAAAACCGCCATCTGCGCCCAGTAATACCGCCGGCTTCCCGTCTCCAGGTAGCGCGACCAGAGCAGCGTTGCTCCCAGAAGAAAAGCCGCGCACATCACCTGGTTGTAGCTCGATGTCCACGACAGCGGAACGCCCAGGCCGGCATTCACACCCCAGAACAGCGCTCCCAGAAACCCAGCCAGCCTCATCCCCGTCAGCCGAAACCCGAGCGCCGCCACCAGCGCCATGTTCAGCGCCTGCGTCGCGAACACAACCAGCCGGTAGGGAAACGCATCCAGCCCGAACAGCGTCGACATCGCCAGGAAGAATCCGCGCTCACTCCACGGCCGGATCGTGCCCTGCGCCCGCGGCTCAAATAGCGCCAGCAGCAAGTCGCGAGCGCTGTAGATCTCCAGTCTCAGCCCGAGCCATGCGAAATCATCCTGGTGGAACCAGCTATTGAGGCCGGGCCAGAACACACCCGCGCAGATTCCGAAAGGAATCAACCAGCAGAGCTGCCGGACAAGCTGCACCCGCCTCACTTGCTCTCAAGCGCTACCGTCGATACGATCGCCGCAAGCTCCCGCATCTCGACCTGCCCCGCCGCCAGAAACTTGTCGAAGGAGAAATCCACCGTCACCGCGTCGGCCTGCAACGCCTCGGCCGGCACCTCGCGCGTATAGAGATGCTCGCCGGCCTGCGAGTAGGACTGCGGCTCCAGTATCCACTGGTTCATTTTCGCCGAAAGGGTCGTGCTCTTGGTATGGTGGATCACCACCTCCGGGAGCGTGAACTTCAGTTCCAGCTTCCCGCCCTTTGTCCTGGCTCCCCCCGGCACCCTGAGCGTCACGGAAAACTGGCTCTTCGTCCAGCGCCAGGCGTTCTGCTCCACGTCATGAAAACCCTTCAGCAGCTGCACAGCCGAAGCCGGATCGGCGCTGTGCACCACCGAGGCCATGTCTTTCGAGTACTCCTCCACCGTTTCCACCTGCGCCTTCTTCCGCCGCAGACAGCCCGGTGCAGACATCACCGCCACGATCATCAACAGGGCAGGGAAGCCCCTCAGCATCAATCTCCGCATCTCTCTACTTGTACCAGACAACTGTAGAATGTGGGGCCGCCCCCGATGTCGGTCAGCCGCTCCGCGGTCAGCACATTCGAGCCCCGCCCGTCGGCCGCCTTCCTGCTCCACCGCACCGCCGGCGACGCGACAACCCCAGCTGCCGTCACCCCGTTCACCTCCGCGCGCAGCACCATGCTGCCCCGCGCGTTGAAAACCCGCACCTGGTCCCCGCTCTCAATCCTCCGCGGCCCCGCATCGGCCGTGTTCAGATACAGCACCGCCGTCTCGCGGTCCTGCTCCGCCCGATTGCCAAACGTCGAATTCATGCTGTCGTCGTTCTTCGGGGTGATCAGTTCCAGCGGAAACATCATCCGTAAGTCCTCGGCCCCCAGCCGCGACTCCACCGGCGGCTGATATTCAAGCGGCTCCGGATTCAGCGACACCTTCCCGTCCGCCGTCCCGAAATTCCCTTCGGCAAACGGCAGGAATGGTGAACCCACGTTCAGCCGCACCGAGTGCTCCCGGTCCAGCCTCTCCAGGTCAATCCCCTTCAGAAAAGCGTGGCCCGAGTTCAGCAGTCCGGCAAGCATCTCGTCCTCGGACTCTTCAAAGCACGCCTCTTTGAACCCGATTCTCTTCGCCAGCAGCCGGAACATCTCGACGTTCGACTTGCACTCGCCCGGCGGCGCCACCACCGGACGCGCCATCTGGATATGGTAATGTCCGTAGGCGAAGTAAAGATCGGTGTGCTCCAGAAACGTCGTCGCCGGCAGAACGATGTCGGCATAATCTGCCGTCGTTGTTTGGAACTGCTCGCTCACCACGGTGAACAAGTCTTCCCTCGCGAGTCCTTTCTTCACCGCGTTCTGATTCGGCGCCACGTCGGCGGGGTTCGAGTTATAAACGAACAGCGCCTTCACCGGCGGGTCATCCAATTCCGTCAGCGCGTGGCCCAGCAGCGACATATTCACCAGCCGCGCTTCCCAGCCCAGCGGGGAACTCTTCTGCAACTCGGGCATTTCCAACCCTTCGCGATTCACATGAAAGGCCTGCGATGTGGAAAGCTGCATGCCGCCGCCCACCTCGCGCCAGCTTCCTACCAGGGCCGGCAGCATCGCAATCGCCGCTACCGCCGCCCCGCCGCGCTCGCTTCTCTGCACCCCGTAGTTCAACCGGATCACGGTCGGCCGCGTTGTGGCATACTCCCGTGCCAGCGCCGCCACCTCCTCCTGCCCGATCCCGGTCAGGGCCTGCACCCGCTCCAGCGGATATTTCGTCACAAACTGTCGAAGTTTGTCGAAATCTGTCGAATACTGCTGAACGAACCCGGTATCATGCAGCCTTTCGCCGAGGATCACGTGCATCATCCCCAGCGCCAAAGCCAAGTCGCTGCCTGGGTTTACGAAGTAGTGCCGGTCCGCCAGCCGCCCGGTCCGCCGCATCACCGGGTCAATCGTGTAGAGCCGCGCTCCCCTCCGCCGGGCCTCCACAATAAACGGCCACAGGTGCACATTCGTCCCCAGAATGTTCGCGCCCCAGGCCAGAATCAGCTTCGAGTGGCGGAACTGCTCCGGCTCGGTACCATACCGTACTCCGTTGGTCTGTGTCAGCCCAGCCGCACCCGCCGTCGCGCAAATCGTCCGGTCCAGCCGGCTTGCCCCCAACCGGTGAAAGAACCGCCGGTCCATCCCGCTGCCGTTCAAATAACCCAGCGTGCCGCCGTAACTATAAGGAAGGATCGCCTCCGGCCCGAACTCCTCCGCAATCCCATTCAGCCGCGACGCAATCTCATCCAGCGCCGCGTCCCAACTGATCCGCTCAAACCGTCCCTCGCCTTTCGCCCCCACGCGCCGCATTGGGTGTAGCAGCCGTTCCGGATGATACTCCCGCTCCAGATACCGCGACACCTTCGCGCACAGGAACCCCTGCGTCACCGGATGCCCCGGATTCCCTCTCAGCTTCACCGCCCGCCCATCTTCGATGGTGACCAGCAGCGAACAGGCGTCCGGACAATCCAGCGCGCAGACGGAGTGCCGAACCGCGATCATCTTCCGATTATAAGCCCGCTACCCGAACAGCGGCGCGATCTCGCGGTTGGCGATCATCTTCGTCGTCGCGAACGGCTCAATATAGTAAAACTCCCGTCCCGACGGCGTCTCCTTCATCGTCTTCGTCCAATCCACACCCATCGCCGAATAAATCGTCGTCGCAATGTCCTCCATATAAATGGACCGCTTCAGCCCCCAGCCCGGATCCACCACCTTGGTCCCGAGTTCATCGGTCTTGCCGATCCGCTGCCCGCCCTTCACCCCTCCTCCGGCAAACAGCGCCGTGAAGGCGTATTGATAGTGATCCCGTCCCGCCAGCGCCGTCAACTCCCCGGGCGTCCGGCCGAACTCACCCATGCAGACAATCAACGTCTGGCTGAGCAGACTTCGCCCGTCGTCCCGTTTTCTCCCCGCCAGATCCTCGAACAGCGGCGCCAAAGCATGATCCAGTTCCCAGCTTCTTTTGTAATGATTCCCCTGCTGGTAAATATTCGAGTGATGATCCCAGCCGTCCTGTTGCAGGAAGATGAACCGCGTGCCGGCGTCCGCCTCCACCAGGTTCCGCGCCAGGATGCACGCGTCTCCCGTGATCGTCTTCCCATACCTGGCGTGATCCTCCGGAGGGATCTGAAACACCTTCCCCGTCCGCGGATCCGTCATCATCTGCACCGCGCCTTGATAATGATCGTTGAAGTCGCGATAGGCCTTCGCCTCAAGCGCTTTGTCTGTCCGCAGCCGCGCGTCGAACCGCTTCAGCAGCTCCCAGCGCCGCTCGAACTCCGCCCGGCCGCCTTCATCCACCTGGTACGCGCTCAGCCCGGTATTGGTGTCGATGTGAAACGGAGAATATGTGGCCGGCAAAAAACCCGACTTCAGCAGCCCCGCCTGGCTCTGCGTCACGTTCAAAGCAACGTACGGCGGCAACGTGTCGCCCGGCCGCCTCTGCCGCGCCAGTTCCATGGCCACCACCGAACCCACCGGAGGAATCTCCTTCTGCAGCGACGGGTTCAGCGCATGCGCCGCTTGCACGTAGTATTGCGCCCGGCCATGCACGCTATCCCATGCCTCCACGCTCCTCAGCAGGGCGATCTTATCCAGTTGCGCCGCTAGCTTCGGATAAAGTCCCACCGGCCATTTCAAATCCGGTTGAAGCTGCTTCACCTCGAAATCGCCCGGGGTCCATTTGCCTTCTTTCAAATCCCAAGCATCCACGTGGCTTTGCCCGCCGTCGAGCATCACAAAAATGCAGAAACGCGCCGACCCGCGCGGCGACACTTTCGCCGCCCGCACGTTGAGCGGCTTCACCAGCGGCAGAAACCAGTAGGCGCTCAGGCTCACCCCGCCCAGCCGGAACAACTCCCTTCTGGTCAGGTGCGTGTCGAACAGTCTTCCCATCCCTCTTCTCTCTTGCCTAATAGTTAAACAAAAACTCCACTTTGTTCACCAGCAGCCACTGCAGATCCTCCCACCCCTTACGGCCTCTGCCCGTCATCTCCCGCGCGAACGCCATCTCCTCCTCCAGCGGCTTCCTCACGAGAAACCGCTCAAACAGCGCGGTGATCTGCGCATCACGGTCCAGACCGGGCTCCACCAGCAGCTGGTTCAGAAAACTGCCCGGCGCCGCCTTCACCCGTTGCAGAATAAACGGCGAGTTCATCAGCAGGATCGCCTGCGTGATGTCGCCTTCATTGTTCCTTTCCGAATACTCGCGGTTGGTCTGCCCGAACGACTCGAGAAAAAAGTTTGCGTCCTTAAGCCCTGGTGCGCGCGGATACTTGAAATCCTCCGGCGACCGCGTCTCGGTCGCGTATCGCACGATGGTATCCGTACCCCGGATCGGAATCTCGTTGTGCAGGTTCGTGGCCTGCACAAAGGAGTCGTGAATCTCTTCCGCCTTCAGCCTCCTCACGAACTTCCGCGCGAAGTACGGCGCGTAGCTTTCCTTCCACTGCGCCGGGAACCTCGAACTCAGCTGATAGGCGCTGGAATTCGTAATCAACCGGAACAGCCGCCGCACATCGTGATTGTTCTTGCGGAAATCCTCGGCCAGCGCATCCAAAAGCTCCGGATGCGCCGGCTGCAGTTGCCAGCCCGCCGGCAGCGGCTTTGATGCGTCCTGCCGCGCCAGGTCGAAATCCAGTACCGGCTCCAGGATCCCCACGCCGAAAAACTCGCTCCAGAACAGGTTCACCGCTGTCCGCGCGAACTGCGGATGCGTGGTCAGCATCTCCGCATACTGCGGCCTGAGTGGTCTTGTTGGATCCGCCTTGGCGCCCGTGAACAGGAAGACGGGATCCAGCATCCCGTTGCTCTTGCGCGGCACGCGGACCACCGTCCGGGCTCCGGCATCGTAGCCCGGTCCTTCGTCATCCACGGAGTACTCGTCCCGCGTCACCGCGACCTCGGTCCGCCGCAGCACGCGCGTGCGGCCAAAAAACGCCGCCGTCTTCCACAGTTCCTCCCGCTTCCTCCCGGCCAGCCACAGGTTGATCTTCTCCAGGTGGTTCTTCCCGTCATGGCAGCTTACGCAGCTCAGGTCTACACCGAGAAAATGCTTCACCGACTGAATCGCCAGCTCGTCGGAGGTATCCTCGTGAACCTCGTCCTCGCACGCCAGCCCGATCACCACCCACCGCGCCACGTAACTCGACGGCCCCGTGTTCCAGTTGCTCACCGCGCTCGCCGTGAGCAGGTCTTTCACCATCTCGTTGTACGGGCGATTCAGGTGGAAGTTGTCGTAGACCCAGCTATAGTAGATGTTCTTCCCGCCCTGCCCCACCCGGTTCGCCGCTGTCTTGGACAGGTCCATGAACCAGTAGGTCCATTTCGCTTTGAGCGCGGGGGTCTTCAGCAGTTCCTCAATGACCTTCTCCCGCTTGTCCGGCTCCGCGGATGCTACAAACTTCCGCAGCTTCTCGTGATCCGGGATACGACCCGTCAAATCGATGTGCACCCGCCGGAAAAACTGCTCATCGCTGGCCAGCGGCGCATGCGGAACCTTGTCGCGTTCCATCTTCGAAAAGAGGAACTCATCGATGAAGTTCTTCCGCGGGACCGGCTTCACTGGTCCCGCGCCTTCGGACGGAAAGACCGTTTCGGTGAACGCCGCCGCGGCTTGCCGCTCATGCCCCTCGGCGCGCGGCTTCGGGTGATGAGCATCCGGCGGCGCCTGCGCCAACGCAACGGCGAGAGCCATCCATGGAGCGAAGCTTCTCATGAAAACTTCACTCCATTATATGCCCGGCCTAGCGTGGACTTGTCTGTTCACCGGTACGGTTACACTACAACAGTTTCCTCTTGCCGTCGGGGAGCCGCGCTATAATCCTCCCGTGACACGCATCCTCCTCATTACCTTCCTTGCCGCGTTCTCCGCGCTGGCTCAGTCACTCGACGGCTTCGACCAGTTCATGGCCGAAACCATGGCCCGCCTCAACGTGCCCGGCGCCGCCGCCGGCGTCATTCAGGATGGCAAGGTGGTCCTCGCCAAAGGCTACGGTGTGCGAGCCGTCAATGCTCCCGACAAAGTCACTCCGCAAACTCTGTTCGCCATTGGCTCGGTCACCAAGTCCTTCACCTCCGCCGCGCTCGCCACGCTCGTCGATGAAGGCAAGCTTGACTGGGACAAGCCCGTCCGCGAGTACCTGCCCTGGTTCCGCCTTTACGACCCGCACGCCACCGAACTCATCACGCTCCGCGACATGCTCACGCACCGCAGCGGCCTGCCCCGTTATGACTCCATGCGCTTCCTCGTCAAGTTTCCCATGGAGGAGCTCGTCCGGCGCCTCCAGTATCTTCCTCCCTCTCTTTCCTTCCGCGAAGCCTACCAGTACAACAACCTCATGTATGTCACCGCCGGCTTCATTGGCGCCCGCGTCAACAACTCCTCCTTTGAAGACCTCGTCCGCACACGCGTCTTCCGGCCACTGGAAATGACCGCCTCCACCGTCACCGTAAAGGATTCTCAAAAGGCGGCCGATTTCGCCCGCCCCCACGAACTCCAGAACGGTAAGCCCACGGTTGTTCCGTTCTATGACTACCAGGAGTTCGGCGTCGGGCCGAACGGCTTCGTCAACTCCAATGTCGATGACATGCTCCGCTACCTGCGCTTCTATCTCGACGGCGGCAAGGTTGGCGGCCGCCAAGTGATCTCGGAAGCGCAAATGCGCCAGCTGCGCCAGCCCGTGATCAGCGCCGGACCCGGCACCGCCACCTATGCTCTCGGTTGGAACGTCAGCTACTACGAAGGCCGCCTCCGCATCGGCCACGGCGGAGCCATCACCGGGTTCACCGCCAACGTCGCGCTCTTCCCGGATCAAAAGATCGGCATCGTCGTCCTCAACAACGGCTCATCCCCGCTACCGGACATCGCCACCCGCGCGCTCGCCAACCGGATGCTCGGCATCAAACCACGGGAGCGGCGAGACCCCGCCCCGCAACCACCCGCCGCCGACAACCGTCCCAAACCGACACCCGGCACCAAGCCCTCTCTCGACGCCGCCGCCTATGCCGGCAGCTACCATCACCCCGCCTACGGAACGATACGCGTCCAGAACTCCTCCGGCGAACTCGATATCGTCTTCCCCTCGCTCACCGCCCGCCTCCGCCACTTCCACTACGACACCTTCACCGCCCCGCGCCTCGGCCTTGTCCGCTTCTCGCTTGATGAAACAGGCAAGATCACCACCATGCACCTCCCGGTCGAACAGGCCGTCAAGCCGCTGCCCTTTGAGCGCCTTCCCTGAGGAGCCGTTGTGATAACTCCGCCCCATCCTCGCTGTCGGAAGCCCTGAAACTCTTGCGGGAGAACTACTCAACGATGCAGACGGAAGGAGATTTGAATGGGAATCGTTGGCAAGGTAGAAAGTCTATGGCGGTATCCGGTCAAGAGCATGCGTGGCGAAGAATTGATGGAGGCCTTCGTCGGGTTCGCTGGTGTCTATGGGGACCGCCTCTACGCATTTCGCAGCTCCAGCTCACCGAAAGGTTTTCCCTTTCTGACCGGTCGAGAGGAGGAGGAAATGCTCTTGTACCAGCCGGTCTATCGGCATCCCGAGCCGATGGCGAAACCAACCAATTTTGCGGAGGCCGAGGCCATCGTTTCCGGACTCACCCCGTTATACGCAGATTCCGCCGAGATGATGGTGGATGTCCGCACGCCGGCAGGGGAAACGCTGGCTATTGACGATCCCCGGTTGATCCGCGTTCTGAGCGGGCGCATGAGTGATGCGCCGGAGGTGACTTTGCTATGTTCCCATCGGGCGATGACCGATTGCCGCCCGATCTCGCTGTTCTCCATGCAGACTGTGCGGCAACTTGGGTCGGAGGTTGGCGCTGAACTAGACAAGAGGTGTTTTCGAGCGAATGTCTATATCGAGCTTGCATCCCAGACGGGCTTTGAAGAGGATGGCTTTGTTGGCCGGACACTCCGGATCGGCGCCAAGGTGGAGATCAGAGTGGTGGATCGAGACGCAAGGTGCAAGATGATCACGCTGGATCCGGAGACAGGGAAGGCCAACCCCGACATCATGCGGCTGCTTGCCCGGCTGCACGAGGGCAAGGCCGGTATCTACGGGGCGGTGTTGGTCGAGGGCAAGATCCGCTCGGGAGACCACGTCGAGTTGCTGAGTTAGCCAGCCGCCCCGAACCCGCCTGTGCTCCCGGCAGGCGGGCTGTATAATCAGCAGAAACATGCCCTTGCCCGCCGGAACCCGTTTCGGCCCGTATGAAATCATCGCCCCGCTCGGAGCGGGGGGCATGGGCGAAGTCTACCGCGCCCGCGACACCCGCCTGAAACGTGAGGTGGCGTTGAAGATTCTGCCGGAGGAGGTGGCGGGCGATGAACGGCGGCGCGCCCGCTTCGAGCAGGAGGCGCGCGCGGTGGCCGCGCTCAAGCACCCCAACATTGTTTCCCTGTATGACGTGGGCGAAAACTGGTTCATCACGGAGCTGGTTGAGGGCTCACCCATCACGGGCTCCGGCCTGCGCATGCGGTCCGCTGTGGATATCGCGGCGCAAGTGGCCGAAGGGCTTGCGGCCGCGCACGCGGCCGGAATCACCCATCGGGACCTGAAACCCGCCAACATCATGACCACGCGTGACGGCCACGCCAAGATCCTCGATTTCGGTCTGGCAAGGATCGACTCGTCCCAGCCGGATGATCCGACGATGACGGCGCACGCGACCGAGCCGGGCGTGGTCCTAGGAACCGCCGGCTACATGTCCCCGGAGCAGGTCCGCGGCTCTGCCGCAGATTTCCGCTCCGACATTTTCAGCTTTGGCGTGGTTCTACACGAGCTTCTCTCGGGCCAGCGGGCCTTCCGCCGCCCGACCGCGGCCGAGAGCATGGCGGCCATTGCGAACGACGAGCCGCCGGAACTGCCGGCGGCGGTGCCCGTGGCGTTACGCCGGATTGTAGCCCGCTGCCTGGAAAAGGACCCGGGCCGGCGCTTCCAGTCGGCCAGCGACCTGGCGTTCGCATTGCGTGCGCTCTGGCAGCCGCAGCAAGAGGGAGCAGCCGCTCCGGCCGACGTCCCACCGCCATGGCGAAGACCGGCCTTGGCGGCGCTGGCCGCCGTGGTTCTCATTGGAGCCGGCGCACTGGGAGGCAAGCTTCTCTGGCTGCCCGCGGCTCCCGCGGTCTGGGAGGGCTCGATGCTCGGAGGGCCGCCGTCCGCCATGGCTCCGCGCCTGTCTCCGGACCGCAGCACCCTGGCCTTCGTGACCTTTGTGGACCGGACCTCGCAGTTGGCGGTGATGAAGCCGGAGTCGGGAAACTGGACACTGCTCACGCACAAGAAGGGACTGGCCCCGATTCAGGGAGTGACCTGGTCGGCCGACGGGACCCGGCTCTACTTTGACCGTATGACCGACGGCCCGCAAGGAGTGTACAGCATTCCGGCGCTGGGCGGGGAAGAGCGGCTTGTGCTGGAGAGAGCCATGGGACCGGAGGCGCTCCCGGATGGCAGCCTGTTGGTGATCCGGATCAATGCGGACAGGCACTGGCAGGTCCACCGCTTTTACCCGTCCAGCGGCCGTCTTGCACCGCTACCGGCGCAGATTCCGCAAACGCTGGCGCCCATCGGACTGGTCCGCGCATTCCCCGACGGCAGGGAAGCAGTTTACTTCGGCCGGCCGACAGAGCCGGGGAGCGCGGCCGGGCAGGACGGCCTGTTTGCCATAAACCTGGAAACGGGCCGTTCCCGCCTGCTTGCCAGAAGCGCATCGAGCCTATTCGCGATTTCCACCGATGGGGAACTCGTATACAACGTGCTGACCGCCGGCAAGATTTCGCGCGTGGTCGCCATCGCCCGCAGCGGCGGAGAGCCCCTGCCCACCGGCATCACGCTGCAGAGCGAAGTGATCGGGATGGACGCGGGCCCTAACGGCAGTCTGTATGTTGATCAGTTCCAGATGCCGGTGGAGGTGCTGCGCTTCTCCGCCTCCGGCGGGGCCACCGAGCGGATCGCAACCTCGCCGGAAATCACGGGCAGAGCCTTCGCGATCCCGGTCCCGGACGGCCGCGTGCTCATGCCATATCCGCTGGGAGACCGGCAGCGGCTGATCCTGGCGGGCAGGTCGGGCAGCCCGCAACCATTCGTGGATAGCACTGAGGAAACGTCGTATCCTGCGGCGCTGGCCGGGCAACGGGATGTAGCTTTCCTGATGGGCCCGCCGGACAGGCGCGCCGTCGCCATCGCGACGGTGGCTGGCGGGCGGATTCTGCGCAGGCTTCCCCTGAGCACCTTGGGCGCGAATTCAATCCAGAGCCTAGCCGTTTCCAGCGACGGCGCGACGCTGTATTACGTCTCGGAAAGAACAGTCTGGGCCGTCCCGGCCACCGGCGGCGAGCCGCGGAAGATCCGCGCGGGCGACTTTGTGGCGTCTGATCCCCGCAGCCGGGAAATTGTGATTCAGTCCAACCAGCAGGAACGGTTTCACCTGTTTCGCGTCGACGCCGCCAGCGGGCGTGAACAGGAGATTCCGCTCAAGGGAGATTACCGGCTGACCATGCTGCCGCTGGCGCCGAATGCGGTGGGGCCGGATGGCCGGATTGCCGTCGCGGGCGCTTCTCCCAGGATCTGGTACTGGGAGGCGTGCATCATCGATCCGGCGACGGGGGAGATCGGCAGGATTCCCGTAGAGACCGACGGGGATGTGCATTGGGTGGGCTGGGACCGGGACGGCAAGATCGTGGCAGGCATGCACACGGGGCGGCCGTCCGTCTGGCAGTTCCGGAGAGTCTCGCGCGAGCGTTGATACCAGCGTTATAATCCACTCGTGACCGGCTTCTCCTCGGCACCCTTCTTGCCGCGTTCTCCGCGATCTCCCTATCCCTTGAGCAAGCCGTGAAGCCGCTCCCCTTTGAACGTCTTCCCTGATCAACCGTTGTACTCTGGATAGTGAAATCGAAAAGAGCCCTTCACCGTGAAATGGTTTGATTACTCCGCCCCATCCTCTCTCTCTGAAGCCCTGAAACTCCTGCGGGAGAACTCGCAAGCCCTGCTGCTCGCCGGCGGCACCGACTTGCTTGTTCAAATGCGAGCCGGCCGCAAGCAGACCGATCTCGTCATTGACATCAAGAACATCGCCGAGCTCAATCAGCTCGTTCTCGATGCTTCCGGCCTCAGGCTCGGCGCCGCCGTTCCCTGCTACCGCATCTACAACCACCGCGACATCGCCCGCGGCTATCCCGCCTTGTCCGATGTCGCCTCGCTCATTGGGGGCACGCAAATACAGGGCCGCGCCTCCATCGGAGGCAACCTGTGCAACGCTGCCCCCAGCGCAGACGCCGTCCCACTGCTCATCGCGCTTGGCGCAATCTGCCGCATCGCCGGCCCCTCAGGCGAACGCACTGTTCCGGTGGAAGAGTTCTGCACCGCGCCCGGGAAAACCGTCCTCAAGCAAGGCGAGCTTCTCGTCTCGCTACACCTGCCGCCGCCGAAACCCCACTCCGGCGCCGCCTACCTCCGCTTCATCCCGCGCAATGAAATGGACATCGCTGTCGCCGGCGCCGGCGTCTCGGTCGAACTCAACAACGGCAACTTCCAGTCGGTGCGCATCGCGCTCGGCGCCGTCGCCCCCACGCCGCTCTACGCGAAACAGGCCGGCGACTCCCTGGCCGGCAAGCCCGTCAACGACGCCTGCATCCAAACCGCCGCCGAACTGGCCAAAGCAGCCGCATCTCCCATCACCGACATGCGCGGCACCGCCGAATACCGCCGGCACCTCTGCGCCGTCCTCACCGCGCGAGCCCTCAAGCAAGCCATCCAGCGGGCCCAGGAGGCCAAATAACATGCACAAGAAAGTTCACGTACAGGCCACCATCAACAACGAACCCGTCGAGTTCCTATGCGAACCCCGCCAGTCTCTGCTCGAATGCCTCCGCGACATCCTCGGCCTTACCGGCACCAAGGAAGGCTGCAACGACGGCAACTGCGGCGCTTGCACCGTCGTGCTCGATGACCGCATCGTCACCTCCTGCCTCGTCCTCGGTGTCGAGGCGCAAGGCCGCAAGATCACCACCATTGAAGGCATCGCCGAGGGCCACAAGCTTCACCCGCTCCAGCAGGCGTTTCTTGAAAACGCCGCCCTTCAGTGCGGCGTCTGCACCCCCGGGTTCCTCGTCGCCGCAAAAGCCTTGCTCGACGCCGAACCAAACCCCAGCGAAGAGCGCATCCGCTTGTGGCTCGCCAACAATCTTTGCCGCTGCACCGGCTACGACAAGATCGTCCGCGCCGTGAAGCAATGCGCCACGGAGGTGAACGCATGAGTTCTCAGTTTCAAGTTGTCGGCACGCGACCCGTCCGCCACGACGGCGCCGACAAAGTCACCGGCCGCGCGCTGTATGGCGCCGACATTCAACTCGCCGGCCTCATCCACGGCTTCGTCCTCCGCTCCCCGCACGCCCACGCGCGCATCAAGCGCATCGACACCTCCAAAGCCGAAGCCTTCCCCGGCGTCAAGGCCGTCATTACCGCCGCCGACTTCCCCGTTACCCCCGACCGCATCGTCGACCTCGGCGAAGGCGACACTCCGCTCAGCTATGTCCGCGGCAACATGCTCGCAAGCGGCAAGGTCCTCTACAAGGGTCACGCCGTCGCCGCCGTCGCCGCCACCAACGTCCACATCGCCGAGGAGGCCGCCTCCCTGATCGAAGTCGAATACGAGCCGCTCCCCTGCGTACTCACCGCGCCCGATGCGATGAAGGATGGCGCTCCCATCCTCCACGATGACCTCCGCATGAAGGAGCTCGGCGAAGCCACCGACAAGCCGGGCAACGTCGCCGAACATTTCCGCCACGTCAAGGGCGCCGTTGAGGACGGCTTCCAGCTGGCCGACAAGATCATCGAGCGCGAATTCTCCACCGCCACCGTCCACCAGGGCTACATCGAACCCCACAATGCCACGGCGCTGTGGAACAACGATGGCCGCGTGCTGGTCTGGTGCTCCACACAAGGCTCCTTCGTCGTGCGCGACGTCACCGCCTGCGTGCTTGACCTGCCCGTCTCGCAGGTCAAGGTCACGCCCATGGAAATTGGCGGCGGCTTTGGCGGCAAGATCCCCGTTTATCTTGAACCCGTCGCCGCGCTGCTGTCGAAGAAATCCGGCCGCCCCGTCAAGATCGTGATGCCGCGCCAGGCCGTGCTCGAAGCCACCGGTCCCACACCGGGCTCCTCGATCAAAGTGAAGATCGGCGCCACCAAGGACGGCCGCTTCACCGCCGCCCAGGCCACGCTAGCTTATGAAGCCGGAGCCTATCCCGGCTCCATGGTCGGCCCCGGCGCCATGTGCGTCTTTGCCGCCTATGACATCGACCACATCACTATCGACGGCTACGACGTCTGCGTCAACAAGCCCTCCACCGCCGCCTATCGCGCTCCCGGCGCAAGCAACGCCGCTTTCGCCACCGAAAGCGTCGTCGATGAGCTGGCCGAGACGCTCGGCATCGATCCCATCGAACTTCGGCTGCGCAACGCCGCCAAGGAAGGCACGCGCCGCGCCGACGGTCCCAAGTACCGCAAGATCGGCTGCGTCGAAGTGCTGGAGGCGATGAAGAACCACCCGCACTACAAAGCGCCGCTGGAAGGCCCCAACCGCGGCCGCGGCGTCGCCGTCGGTTTCTGGTTCAACGTCGGCTTGCCCTCTTCGGTCAACATCGCCGTCAACGCCGACGGCACCGTGAATCTTGTCGAGGGCTCCACCGACATCGGCGGCACCCGCACCTCCATCGCCATGCAGGCCGCCGAAGTCCTCGGCCTCCCCGCCGAATCCGTACTGCCTTCTGTTGTCGACACCGACTCCATCGGCTTTACCGCCGTCACCGGCGGCAGCCGCACCACCTTCGCCACCGGCTGGGCCGCTCACGATGCCGCGCAGGACGTCGTCCGCCAGATCAAGGAGCGCGCCGCCGCGCTCTGGGAAACAACAGCCGACAAAGTCAAGCACTCGCGCGGCGTCTACTCCTGCAATGGAAAATCGGCTACCTTCGCCGAACTCGCCGCCAAGCTCGGTGAAACCGGAGGCCCCGTCGTCGGCCGCGCCGCCATCAACCCGCGCGGCGTCGGCGGCTCCTTCTCCGGCGTCATCACCGACGTCGAAGTCGATCCCGACACCGGCAAGACAACAATACTCCGCTTCACCAGCTTCCAGGACGCCGGGCGCGCCATCCACCCCAGCTACGTCGAAGGTCAGATGCAGGGCGGCAGCGTGCAAGGCATCGGTTGGGCGCTCAACGAGGAGTACTACATGTCAGCCGACGGCGTCATGCAAAACTCCTCGCTGCTCGACTACCGCATGCCCACTTCGCTCGACCTGCCGATGATCGACACACACATCGTCGAGGTCCCCAACCCCGCTCATCCGTTCGGAGTCCGCGGCGTCGGCGAAGCCAACATCGTCCCGCCGCCCGCCGCCATCGCCAACGCCATCTACCGCGCCGCCGGCGTCCGCATGCGCCGCCTTCCCATGAATCCTCCCGCCGTCATGGAAGCCGTCTGGCGCAAGCCCTGATCGGTTAAAGTGGCCGTCGTCTTCATCCCCACGCTCCTGCAAGATCTCACCGGCGGCCTCTCGAAAATCGAAGCTTCTGGAGCAACCATCCGCGACCTCATCGCCGCGCTTGACCAACTCCACCCCGGCCTCGCCGCCCGCCTCACTGAAGACGACCGCCTCCGCCCCAACATCTCCGTCGCCGTCGACGGCGAAATCTCCCCCCTCGGCCTGCTTGAAAAAGTCTCTCCAACGAGTGAGGTCCACTTCCTCACCGCCATCAAAGGCGGCCGACAGTCCTGCGAGGAAGATTGTTTGTCCGGCTAAAGCGCCCGGTGGTGTGAGGAGGCGGTTTCGGTTTCCGAGGTCTGTTCGGCGGTGGGATCGTGAAAACTGTAGCCGAAGCCGCGGAGGCTGCGGATGAGGCTGGGGTTGGCGGGGTCGGGTTCGACTTTCTGGCGAAGGCGGAGGATGTAGACGTCGACGGTGCGGTCGGTGACGTTGCGGTCCTGCCCCCAGGCGGCGTCGAGCAGTTGCTCGCGGGTGAAGACAACGCCGGGCCGGCTCATGAGGAATTCGAGGAGACGAAACTCGGTTGCGGTGAGGGAGAGGGCTTTGCCTTCGCGGGTGACGCGGCAGCGGTTGCGGTCAAGTTCGAGGGCGCCGCACTTGAGGACTTTGGCGGGTGCGCCGCCGCCGCGGAACTGGATCTTGATGCGGGCGATCAGCTCGCGGATGAAGAATGGTTTGACGACGTAGTCGTTGGCGCCGAGTTCGAGGCCGACGATGCGGTCTGTCTCCGAAGCGCGGGCGGTGAGGAAAATAACGGGTGTGTGGGTAAGCTCGGGATGGTTGCGGATGCCGCGGCAGATGTCGAGGCCGTCGGAATCGGGGAGCATGATGTCGAGCAGGATGAGGTCCGGGCGTTCGCGGAGGCAGAGGTCTATGGCGCCTTTACCGGTCTGTGCTCCAGTGAGCTGGAAGCCTTCCTTTTCGAGGTTGTATTTGAGGAGCGCGAACAGGTCGGCATCGTCCTCGATGAGAACAATCTTCTTCATGGGGTGGCCAACCGCTCCCTGATGGTCGCGGCTCTGACTTCACGATAACGCAGGGACTGTTGCAAAACAATGACAGGACGGTTAACGGTCACTGAACTTCGCGGTGGTCGTCGATGCCTAAGTCGTGGACGGGGAGGGTGAAATAGAAAGTGGAGCCTTTGCCCAGTTCGCTGCGGAGGCCGACTTCGCCGCCCTGGGCCTTGACGAGGTGTTTGACGATGGCGAGTCCAAGTCCTGTGCCGCCGAGTTCGCGGGACCTGGCTTTGTCGACGCGGTAAAAGCGCTCGAATAGGCGGGGCTGATCTTCGGCGGGAACGCCGATGCCTGTATCGCGGACAGTGATTTCGACTTCTTCCTGATGGCCGTCGGGGCGCGCTGCGCCGGTGACGACGATGGCGCCGCCTTCCGGGGTGTACTTGACGGCGTTGTCGATCAGGTTGACCAGAATCTGATGAAGAGCTTCGGCATCGCAAAAGACTTCGGCGCCGCCGGGTGCTGGTTCGAGTGTGAGCGAGATACGCTTTTTTTCGGCCATCGGGATCATGGAATCGATGCAGTCGCTGAGAAGGCTGTTGACGGGATAGGCGGCGGGCTGGAGGCGCTGGGTTTTGAGCTCGAGGCTGGAAATGGTCATCAGGTCGGCGATGAGGCGGCCCAGACGTTCGGCATTCTGGCGGATGATGTTGAGGAAACGGAGGTTGTTTTCCTCATCCTTAAGAGCGCCTTCCTGGAGAGTTTCGGTGTAGCCCTGGATGGAGGCGAGCGGGGTGCGGAGCTCGTGGGAGACGTTGATGACGAAGTCGCGGCGGACACGCTCGAGCCTTTCCATTTCGCGCTGCTCTTCGGCGAGCTTGTCGACGGCGCTTTCCAGCGCGCGGGCCGTTTCGTTGAGCTTGCCGCTCAACACGCCAAGTTCACTTTTGCCCTTCCATTGGAGGCGTGCGCGGAAGTCGCCGGCGGCGAGGCGTCCGGCGTATTCGATGATCTCGCCCATTCTGGAAGAAACGCTGCGGGCGAGCAACCCGGCCAGAGTGAGGGCAGGCAGGAAAGCGAAAAGGGTAGCGGCAAGGATCTGGCGGCGGATGGCATTGACGTGTCCCCGCACTTCGGGCATAGGGACGGCAAGCCGCAGGGCGCCTTCGGCGACGGGCACGGCGACGTACATGTACTCAGTGCCGATGGTCGGGCTGCGGCGGGTGGCGAAGCCTTCGCGGCCTTGAAGGGCGGCCTGGATTTCGGGTCTGCCGCCGTGGTTTTCCATTTCAGTTGCGGGGGCTTCGGAGTCGGCTAGGACTCGTCCGCTGCGGGCGACGAGAGTGAACCTGCCGCCGGCAGCTTCGCCGAACTTACGCCACTGCTCCTGGTTTAGACCAGCGGCTCCGCCGTGAGTGAGGGCGAGGAGGCGGGCCTTTTCAGCCAAGTCCTGGCGAAGGGTGTCGCGGTAGCTGTTCGCGGCGACTCTGGAGACCATGAAATCGGCGGAGGCGAGGGCTACAACCAGTACGCCAAGTACGGCGAATAGGAGTTTTGCGAAGATTCGCTTGGTCAAGTTTTTATTCTACGTGGGGTGGCCGGCAGGAGGAGGCGGCAACGAACAATTATCGAAAAAGTTATCAAGCTGTAACAGGCCGGGTTGGAAAATGGGGCGAATGAATCGAAGACATTGTCTGATTGCTCTGTTTTGCGTCTGGCTTGGGGTTCTCCAAGCCCAGACGGGTGACGCGACGCTCAGTGGCACGGTGACGGATGCCTCCGGGGCGGTGATTCCCGGCGCCTCGATTACCGTGAAAAATGAACGGACGGGTACGGCCCGGTCGGTGCATGCCGATGAGCAGGGTCAGTACATTGTGACCAACCTTGCAGCCGCGCCTTATCGAGTGACCGGCCGCGCTCCCGATCTGGGGCCCAACGAATACACCGGCGTTCAGCTGGCCGCGGGCCAGCAGCGGACTTTAAACCTGATCCTGCAACCGGCCTCGGTGACGCAGGAGGTGACGGTCTCGGGCGGCGAGTTGGTGGTGATCGATACTTCTTCGGCGCGGATGGGCGTGAATGTGGGCCAGCGCGAACTGGCTTCGCTTCCGTTGAACGGGCGGCAGGTATCGCAGCTATACCTGATGGCGCCGGGAGCGCTGACGACCGGAGGCGGCAGCTACGACAACATACGGTTCAGCGGGCGCGCCAATCAGCAGAACGTGATCCGCTATGACGGGATTGAGGCTTCTGCAATCATCGATGCATCGCCGGGGAATCTGAACGGGGAGAGCTCCTCTTCCTTCCGGCTGCAATCGAGCCTGGAGAATATCCAGGAGTTCCGCGTGGAATCGAACAATTATCCGGCGGAGTTCGGGACGGGCTCTGGCGGCCAAATCAGCGTTGTTACTAAGTCCGGGTCTAATGAGTTTCACGGAGCGCTGTTTGAGTATGTGCGGAACTCGGCGTTTGACGCGCGGAATTTCTTTGACCGCGGAGAAGCTTCGGCGCTGCGGCTGAACCAGTTTGGCGGATCGCTGGGCGGGCCGGTCCGGAGGGACAAGATATTCTTCTTTACGGCTGTGGAGGCGCTGCGGCAACGCGCGGGGATCAATTTGGTGGAGGCGGTGCCTTCGGCTTCCGCCCGCGCGCGGGCCGTGCCTTCCATTGCGCCGTTGTTGAACGCGTATCCGAAGGGTTTGGAGGCGACGGCCGATCCGAACCTGGATCTGGCATTCCTGAATCGAAGCGCGACCGTGAATGAGTTCTACGCATCGATGCGGCTGGATTGCAGGCTGAGCGAGAAGTACAATCTCTCGGCGCGGTACTTCCGCGATCAGGGTGAATCGTTTGAACCGCTCGGAGTGACGGGCAATGGGCAGCGCTTCACGGCGGTGCCGCAGAACGCGATGGTGGGCCTGCAGCAGATTCTTTCGCCGACGATCCTCAATGAGACGAAGGTCGGGTTGAACGCATATAAGACGCGTTCCTTTGGAGTGGCCCCATCCATTCCGGGCGTGGATATGGGCGCGGTGTCGGTGAATCTTGCGGGCTCGGTAGCGCTACCGGGCATCGGCGGGCAGGGTTCGTCGGCGGGACTGGCGACCGCGGGCGGACTGATCCGCTCCTCGAGCGCCTTCAACGGGCGCGCGCAGCCTTACACGAATTACACGGTTTCGATCTTGAACAGCCTCAGCTGGATCCGTGGTTCACACAACTTCAAGTTCGGAGGAGAGATACGGCCGATCCGGATGTACACGGACCGGCTGGGAGGCACGACCTACAGCTTCTCGAACCTGGATGATTTTCTTGCCAACAGGCCGTTGCAGATTCAGTTCACCGGGGATTTGAGCGCCCCGAGTCCGTTCCACACCGGAGCAACCGGCGAGCGGGTGGCGCGGCAGACCTACTATATCGGCTACGCGCAGGATGAATGGAAGCTGCGGCCGAGTTTGACGATGAACTACGGGTTCCGCTGGGAATATTTTTCGGTGCTGTCGGAAGCGCGGAATCTGAACGTGCAGATGGATACGGTGCGGGGCACGATCAAGCCGGCCGATTCGCCATTTTATGAGAGTTCACTGCGCAATTTCGGGCCGCGGCTGGCGTTCAGCTGGGCGCCGGAGCGGTTCAACCATTCGACGGTGTTCCGCGCGGGAGCCGGCTATTATTACGGACCGGGGCAGACGGAAGATCTGATCCAGCCGATTGAAAGCGATCGCGTGGTGACGACCCTGGCGCCGGGTACCGTATTCCCGGTGATTCCGGCGGCGGTCATCGCGGGCTATAACCCGGCCAATGCGAATCTGCGGTTCCAGCCGCGGGCGTATGCGCCGGGATACCGGGTTCCGGAGCGGATTCTCACCTACACGGCGTCGGTGCAGCAGCAGCTGCCGGGCGGTTCGATTCTCACGGTGGCTTATGTCGGCAGTCAGGGGCGGAACCTGTTCCTGCGCAGCGTGGCGAACCTGATCACGGGCGTGGATACGAATCCGGTTGGCGGGGATGCAGTGATCACGCGGCAGTTCGGAAACCGCTTCGCGGAAGTGGATTACAAGACCAGCGGCGGCAACGACAGCTACAACGCGCTGCAAACCTCATTCAGCCGCCGCATGAGCAAGGGGTTAACACTGGGCGGGCAGTGGACGTGGGCGCATAGTATCGGGACCAGCGCGGGGTCGAATGAGGCACGGACGGCGCAGAATCCTTTTGATTTCCGGGCCGAGCGCGGCGACAATAATTTCGACGTGCGGCACAGCATGAATCTGAACAGCCTATATGAGATTCCGTTCGGGGCAGGGAAGCGGTTCGGCAACGATACGCCGTTGTGGAATACGTTATTGGGTGATTGGCAGATCGGCGGTACCTGGAATGCGCGGACCGGGCTGCCGGTGGAAGTGCTGCTGCAGCGTAATGACGTTGTATACCGGGACAAGCGGACGGGCGCTTTTTCCAACCGGCCGGTTGTGGTGAATGGCGTTCCAGTGACGACGGCGGTGATCAATACTCCCGGAGGCGGGGCTTCGCGGAACGTGCGGCGTCCTGACCTGGTTGCCGGGGTGAATCCGTACCTGCGCGCGGAGGACAAGCGAGTGTTTCTGAATCCGGCCGCCCTGGCGATGCCGATGCCTGGAAGCTACGGGAACCTGGCGCGCAACGCGCTGCATGGGCCTGGGATGGCGCAGTTTGACCTGACGCTGCAAAAGAAGTTTCCGGTGCGGGAGAGGGTGAACCTGGAGTTCCGCGCGGAGATTTACAACCTGCTGAACCGCGCGAACTTTGCGAACCCATCGTCAATGCTGGCGAATTCGCTGGGCATGCAAGCGAATCAGATTCAGCCGGGTGAGGCGTTCGGCGCGGCGACGGCGGGCGGGGCTTTTGGTCTGCTGAACCGGACGCTGGAGCGGGCCGTGGGCCTGGGCACCGGGCGGCAGACGCAGCTATCGTTGCGCCTGAGTTTCTAGCTGGCGGTAGCGATTCAGCCACTGGCGCGCCACGAGTTCGTATTCCTTGTCGCCGCTGCTTAAGTAAGCTTCGATCTCTTCGGCAGCGGCGGCATGGGTTTCCATGGTCACCAGGGCCGAGGCGATTGCGATGTGGGCTATGGGGACGGAGGGCAGTGCCTGTTTAGATCGTGGATGGGCCTACAGGCGGGATCCGCGCCGGGGCAGCAGGGCCAGTGAGAAACTCCTGCATCTGCTGCTCGCTGCAAAGCAGGTCTTTGAGTGTTACTTTCGCCAGCACTTGATCCAGCGCTTCCTGGATTGTAGTCCAGAGAACGCGGAGCGAGCAGTCTACAGCATGGGAACACGTGGCCTGCAATCCTGTGTGGCGATCGCAGAATTCCGGGCCGAACAGCTGGCCGCCGAGCAGTTCGATCACGTCTCCGACCATGATCTCCTGGGAAGGCCGTGCAAGTCGATAGCCGCCGGCCTGCCCGCGAACACTTTTCACAAGGCCGCCCATGCGGAGCAGGCGCATCAGCTTGGCCACGTTGGGGACGGATAGACCTTCGGCGCGGCTGATCTCGGCGATGGTCAAGGAGCCGGCGGCCGGGCTTCGCGCAAGATGCAGCAGGCACCGCAAACCATACTCTTCCTGCGCGCTAAGCTTCATCGCCCTTCATTCTAGCTCGCATCCACGGCGTCGCGTCTGCTATCTTAAGAACTGGCTGCGTCCGCGCCAGCAATACTCAAAGTCAAAATGCGTTTCCAAGTTCAGCCGCTTGAAGAATTCCTGGTCCGGCCGGCGATCCCCCAGCCCCTCAGCCGTTTGACCGAGCTTGCCTACAATCTGCTTTGGAGTTGGGATCACACGATCCGTGCGCTGTTCCGGCGGCTGGATCCGGGCCTATGGCAGAGTTCCGGACATAACCCGGTGTTGATGCTCAGCCAATTGCCGCAGGCATCTTTGGAGAAGGCAGCCGGGGACCCGCGCTATCTGGCGCTTTACAGGCGCGCCTGCGAGCGTATCGACGCGTATCGGGACCGCTACAAACATGCCCGCAAGGAAGGACTGATCGCGTATTTCTGCATGGAGTTTGGCCTGGTGGACTGCATGCCGACCTATTCCGGCGGTCTCGGGATCCTCGCCGGTGATCATCTGAAGGCAGCCAGCGATCGGGGACTGCCGCTGGTTGGTGTCGGGCTGCTGTACCAGCAGGGCTACTTCCGGCAGCTGCTGAATCCCGATGGCTGGCAGCAGGAACGCAACCCGGTGAACGATTTTTACACGCTTCCCCTGAAGCAGGTTCGCAACCCGCAAGGCGGCGATCTGAAGGTCAGTGTCGATCTGCCATCCGGACCGGTTCATATCAAGGTCTGGGAGATGATGATCGGCTGCGTGCCGCTGTATCTTCTGGACACCAATATTGCCGAGAATGAGCGCGCCGAAGACCGGGACATCACTTCGCAGCTTTATGGCGGCGATAATTATACGCGCATCCGGCAGGAGATCGTGCTGGGAATCGGGGGATTGCGCGCGCTGAAGGCTCTCGGTCAGGATCCCACTGTTTACCACATGAACGAAGGCCACTCGGCCTTTCTGTCGGTGGAGCGTATCCGGCTGCTGATGCAGGAGCATAATCTCAGCTTCGAGGAAGCGCTGGACGCCTCGCGCGCGAATAACGTCTTCACGACGCACACTGCCGTACCGGCCGGCTTCGACTTGTTCGAGCCCAGTCTGGTCTACGACTACTTTCACGACTATTGCCGGAAGGCGAACATCCCGTTCGATTCCTTCCTTGCGCTGGGGCGGCGGAGCCAGTCCGAGCCGAGCGAAAGGTTTTCGATGGCCGTGGCCGCGATCCACACCTCGTCCTACCGGAACGCGGTGAGCCGTTTGCACCGGCTGGTTTCCCAGGAGCTGTTCCAGGAGCATTGGGCCGGGTTGCCTACATGGGAGGTGCCGATCACCTCGATCACCAACGGGGTTCACCTGCCCACCTGGCTGAACGGCGATTTCGCGGCTCTCTATGATCAATACCTTCAGCCGGACTGGCTGGAGCGCTATATTGATCCGAAGACATGGGAGCAGATTCAGGACATTCCGGATGCCGAGCTCTGGGAGGCGCTGCGGCGAAGCAAGCGCCGGCTGATCCAGTTCGTGCGATCCCGGGTGCATGCGGCCGCGGTTCGGCGGAAAGCCTCGGCGGCGGAGTTGCGGCGGGTGGCCGACGTTTTGGACCCGGACACGTTCACGGTCGGTTTTTCACGGCGTTTTGCCACGTATAAGCGGGCCACGCTATTGTTCCGCGATGTCGCGCGGCTGAAGCGGATTCTCAACAATCCCGAGATGCCCGTGCAAGTGGTTATCGCCGGAAAGGCGCATCCGAAGGATCACCCGGGAAAGACGTTCATCCGGGAAATCTACAATTTGTCGCGGGATCCGGAAATCAGCCGGCGGCTGGTTTTTGTGGAAGACTACTCGATTGAGGTGGGCCGTGAGCTGGTCCGCGGAGTCGATTTGTGGCTGAACAACCCGCGGCGCGGGGAAGAAGCCTGCGGGACCAGCGGGATGAAGGCGGCCATCAACGGGGTGCTCAATCTCTCGATCCTCGACGGCTGGTTCGATGAAGCGTATGAGTACAGTGGGGGATGGGCGATTGGGGACCGCGAGCCGTATTCGGAAGACCAGGATGAGTTCCACGCCAGCTCGATTTACTCGCTGCTGGAAAACGAAATCGTGCCCATGTACTACGGCAACCGCGATCGCGGCGTTCCCGAAGATTGGATGCGGAGGGTGAAGCAGTCGCTGATGTGCGTCAGCCCTGCGTTCAACTGCAACCGGATGGTGGCCGAATACAACTCCCAGCTCTACCGGCCCGCGCATGAAGCGTGGCAGACAACGCAGAAGGAAGATTTCCGGACTGTCCGGAGCAAGGCAAGCTGGATCCAACAGGTTCGTAGCGTCTGGGATCGTATCCGTTTTGTTGAGATCGGCCCGAAGCTCTCCCATCCTGCGGTTAGCGGGCAGGCGATTCCGCTACGGGTTGTAATGGACTTGGCCGGCTTGAAGCCGGAGGATGTTCGCGTAGAAGCAGTCATCGGCCGCGTGAGTGTGGATGGTCACCTGGAAAACACGACCGTGTTTTCGCTGCCTGTTGTGGAACAGGGGGACAGCAACCACGTGTTCGCGCGGGATTTTGTTCCCGATCAGACCGGGCGGCTGGGTTACGCAGTGCGTGTCAGCGCCAATCATTTCGACGATCCGCTGACCCGGCCGTGCGGCTCCCCGATGCGGTGGGCTAGTTCTTCCTGAGCTGGCAGTACCGGCTACGGGATGAGCCCGAATCTCTGGTACAATGAGAACCAGGGACGGGAGTTTCCAAACCAGTTTGCATTTTTTACTGGATTCCTGACCCGATCCGTGATAAGTAGAAAGGGAAGGATCCGCTACCGGAATAGGTCCGGTTTCGATTCCCCCGACATCGATCTTTCCTTTGGTCCGTGACCCCGGTCGAGTGCCTATCGGCGGCAGAATGAGGCTACGCCGGGTCCGATTTCTCCTCAAGGAGTTTGATTCGCCATGGACGGCGATCGCAAATACAAACAACGCGGCTACCAGGACTCTCCACGCGACGGATCATTTCGCGACAGAGATGACCGTCCCCGGCAGCAGGGTCCACGGCCTCCCCTCGACATAACCGGCCCGCGGCTGCCACGGATGGTGCAAACCGTAGTGGCGGCGCGCTGCTACAACTGCTCCACGATGCTGCCGGCGGGGGATTTCCCGACGACATGTCACAAGTGCAACGCAGCGTTGCACTGTTGCAAGCAGTGCGCGCATTTCGAGCCATCGACGCGGTTTCAGTGCTTGAAGCCGATCCCAGAGCGAATCGCGGCGAAGGACGAACATAACGATTGTGAGTTGTTCTCTCCGCGCGTGACGGTGGCACGCGAGGCAACCTCGGCGGCCAATCCCGGCCCGGCGGCATCTGCGCCGCGGTCACCGGCCGACGCACGCGCCGCATTCGATAATCTCTTCAAGAAATAACCGCGCCCTGACACCCAAGGCCGCGATATCCTGGAGTGTCATCCCATGCCTGAAAGTAAGACCACGCTCCCGGTAAGCGACCACGTGGAGGCCGAAGGCCACCTCATCGACTCGCACATTATGGAGCAGATATTCGACACGGTGGTGGAGTTTCAGGGACGGTTCGAGGTGGAGCACTTCCACATCGGGCGCACAAACTCCGAGCCATCGCGTCTGCGGCTGCGCATCGAAGCGCCGTCGGAGCCGATGCTGGAGAAAATGATGACCCAGCTGCTGGGTCTCGGTTGCTCGCCGGTGGACAAGTCCGACGCGGAACTGGCTCCGGTGGAGCGCGAATGCTGCGCGCCGGAGGATTTCTACTCCACCACGAATCACCGGACGCTGGTGAGGCTGAAGGGCGCTTGGCTCGAGGTTGGCAGCCAACGGATGGACGCAATGATCGTCGTGAAGGAGGGCCGTGCCTTCTGCCGGCGCCTGCGCGATCTGCGGGCGGGCGACCAGGTGGTTGTGGGCATGAAAGGCATCCGGGTGATTCCGGAAGCAAAGGAGCGCGACCGGCTGTCATTCGCGTTCATGAGCAACGGCATCAGCTCGGAGCGCCAGGTGGAGACGGCCGTCCGGCAGACCGCGGCGCTTGTGCGCCACACGGTGGAGCAGGGCCAGAAGGTCATCGTGGTGGCGGGGCCGGTTGTGGTGCACACCGGCGGAGTGCCTTTTCTGGCGCAGTTGATACGCTCCGGCTTCGTGCACGCGCTGCTGACGGGCAACGCGCTGGGCGTTCACGACATGGAAGCGGCGTTGCTGGGGACTTCTCTCGGGATTCGTCTTTCCGACGGACGCCAGCAGGAGCACGGCCACCGCAACCACATGCGCGCGATCAATGCCATCTATCATGCCGGCGGCATCCGCCAGGCGGTGGAATCCGGTGTGCTGACGCGCGGCATCATGTATGAGTGTGTACGTGCCGGCGTGCCCTACATTCTTGCCGGCAGCCTGCGCGACGACGGCCCTTTGCCGGAAACCATCACCGACATGAACCAGGCCCAGGATGCCTACGCGGAACATCTTTCCGGCGCCGGTCTTGTGCTCTGCCTCGGCTCGATGCTGCACTCGATCGCCGTCGGCAACATGCTTCCGAGTTGGGTGAAAATCGTCTGCGTCGATATCAACCCCGCCGTTGCGACCAAGGTGAGTGACCGCGGTACCGGGCAGGCGGTAGGGGTCATTACCGACGTCGGACTGTTTCTGGAATTGCTTGCCCGCGCACTCACTGTTCCTAAGCCATGAAGAAGAAGAAAGAATACACCGACGAGCACGCCCGCGCGGGCGAATATCAGGAACTGCCGGCGATCGAAACCTGGGAGAATCAGTATCCCGGCTACGAGATCACCGTCACGTTTCCTGAGTTCACGTCGGTGTGCCCGCGGACTGGGCTGCCCGATCACGGTACGCTGACGCTTACCTACACGCCGGACAAGCTGTGCCTGGAACTGAAGTCGCTGAAGATGTACCTGCTGGAATACCGCAACCTCGGCATCTTCCAGGAGAATATCGTAAACCGCTTCCTTGCCGATGTGGTGAAAGCATGCCGCCCTGTCCGGGCATCGGTGACCGGGGAGTTTTCCCCGCGCGGGGGATTGTATTCCAAGATCACGGCCAACTGGAGCCGCAAGCATGGCAAGCGCTGAGAACGGGCAGGATCCGCGGCTGGCCGAACTCACGGCGCTTCTGGCCGACATCCGGGAGCGTGTCGGGGCGCGGCACCCGGCATCGGCGCCCGGGGGCGTGAAGCTTCCCGACCTGCTACCGATACTTCACGCGCGGGACCGCGCGCATGCCAAGGTGGCCTCGATCGGCATTGTGAATCCGCGGCCCGGCGGACCGGTGAACAAGCTGATTCAGGGGGTCAAGCGGCTTGTTTCGCGGGCGCTGAACTGGCACGTGCGGGAACAGGTCGAGTTCAACCGCGCGATACTTTCTTCGCTGGAGGCCGTGCTCGCGGCACTGGAGGAGAACAACCGCCTGCTGGCGAGAGTGGCGGCGGACGCCGTCGAAATGCGCGACTTGCGCTCGCATTGGGTGCATTGGCGGTCGGAGTGGGAGCAGAAGCTGGCGGCGAACGAAACACAGTTTCTGCGGTCGGTTGCGGATCTGCAAACGGCGGCGCAGCATCGCGCGACGCTGATGGAGTCGAGCTATCGTGATCTGTTGCGCGCGCAGCACTCCGATTTCGCGGCCGCACTAGAGCGCTCTAATATCGATATTCAGAAGCGGGTGTGGGAGGATCTGGAGCGGATCCGGCTGGAATACGAATCGATCATTCATAACGAACTTCGTCTTGTGCGGCAACGTGCGGCTCTGTTGCACGTGGCTTCGCCCGCGGAAGGTCCTGCGGCCGCCCCCCCGGTTGTTCCGGAGTTCGATTCGCTGAAGTTCGCGGAGAAATTCCGCGGCACGGAGGAGTACGTCAAATCGGGCCAGACGCGCTATCTCGACAAGCTGAAGGGCTGCGGCGAAGTGCTGGACTTGGGGTGTGGCCGCGGCGAGTTCCTGGAATTGCTCCGCGAACACAATATCCCGGCGCGCGGCGTGGAGCTCAGTTCGGAACTGGTGGCCTTGTGCCGGTCCAAGGGTCTGGAGGCTGAGCAGGCGGACATGTTCGCCTACCTGGGTTCGCTGGCGGATCAGTCACTGGACGCCGTATTCTGCGCGCAGGTTGTCGAGCATCTGCCTCCGAACCGGCTACCGGAGTTGATCCGGCTCGCTCACGCGAAGCTGAGGCGCGGGGGGTGGCTGATTATCGAAACTCCGAACCCGGAATGTCTGGCCATCTTCGCTACGCACTTCTATCTCGATCCAACTCACACGCGGCCCATCCCGCCGGCGCTGCTTGCGTTCTATTTTGAGGAGTCTGGTTTTGGGCATCTGGAGACACAGCGGTTTTCTCCGGCGCTGGAATCGATGTCTTCGCTATCTACACTGCCGGAGGAATTCCGGGAGGCGTTCTTTGCCAACCTGGATTACGCGGTTCTCGGGCGCAGGCTTTCGTAGAAAGCCTTTTGGCGTGCCCCGATGGCTGACCAGCCGTAGCGGCGCTCCACCGTGCGGCGGGCTTGCTGTTCCATGCCGCGGCGCTTATCGGGATCGGCCACGAGCGCGCGGATCCTGTCGGCCATCTCCGCGCCTGTTCCGGCCACTGCCACGTCCACGCCGTCGCGCAGGTCGTCCAGTCCGTTGATTCCTGCCGGGGTGCTCACCACGGCTTTACCCATTGCCATGGCTTCCATGATCTTGATGTTGGTACCGGCAGAGGCGATCAGGGGGGCGATCACCACGCTGGCCCTTCGGTAGGCTTCTCTGGGGTCGGGTACGAATCCTTCCAGTTCCAGGCCTTGAACATCGAGATTCCACTGCACGTGCTCGCGGTATCGTTCGAGGTAGTAATCGTGGCGGGTGCCTGCGATGATGTGGAGTTTGCCTTCCAGGTGGGGCCATGCCTCGCGGAGGAACCAGTCGACGGCGAGCATGTTGGGCAGATGAGCAAAGGAGCCGATGAACAGGAGCCTGGCGGGCTCGGGCTCGGTATCCGACGGCTGGAATCTGTCAAGGTCGACGCCGTTTTCCAGGCAGACGACGTGGGCAGCGTCGACCATGCGGCTGTCTTTCTCTGACATGGTGACGACAGCATCCACTTGCTTCCACGCGTTTCGCTCGAAGCGCTCCCATCTTTCGTATTGCTGCCTGGTTTCCCAGTCGCCGCCTTGGCGCAAGAGTTGGGCGTACAGGTCGAGTGTGACGTCATGCTCGACGAGCACGGTGCGCGCCGGGCGGCAGGCTTCGGCGTACTGCGCCATTTGCGTGAACTCGAGTTGCGCGATCTGCGGATGCCACTTTTTCACCATCAACTGAAGCGCCGCCGCGAATGCCGATGAGGAGAATTCTTCCACGACGTCTGGCCTCGCGGTTAGTGGCCGCAGATGACTGCCGCGGCGTTTGACGAGAACGATCTCGGAGCAGAGGGAAAGCAGCTCTTGAGCGGGGCGCTTGGCTTCATCCGTGAATGCCACCAAGATCTGGTCACAATCGCGGGCCGCCTCCCGCATCAGGTTGTACATGCGCACGGCTCCACCATGGGAGAGCGGATAGGGCAGATACGGGCTCGCTAACAGCACCACAGGTTTTCCGGTGTTGCCGCGGCCAGGGAAGACAGTCACTTCCCCGCTGCCAATTGCCAGGATCTGCTCTTCGGGCATGCGGGACCTTACCGGCTGCCCACGCCATAACGGAGCCTGCCATGCCTGGCGTAGAGCGGCCACGGCAGCCGGATCGGGTTGCATTTCTGCGGCTCTCAGGTTGAGCCGCTCGATCGCATGACGCCACATCCTGGCGAAGAGGCCGGCTGATTGCACGGTGCGCGCCAGAAAGCGCAGGTAGTTGATTTCGAGAACGCGCGCCAGTTCCAGCTCGGTGTAATAGCGCGAGGTTGTTGCGCGGTGCTTATGCACCACCCGTGCCCCTGCCACGAATACGGTGGGCCAGCCTTGCTGCCAGCCGCGAAAACCGAGGTCGAGATCCTCGACATAGGCGGGCTCATAAATCTCATCCAGTCCGCCCAGCCGCTTCAGCTTGGCCGCATCGAAGAGCGAACAGCCTCCGCTACCGTAAAGAACATAGGTGTGGTCTTCTCCCTCGACGGGTTCATCGCAGCGGACAGGGAATTCCTTCTTGCCGCATTCGGTCGGCATCACCGCTTTCCCCGTTTCCTGCCGGCGCTGACCTTCGGGGAAGAGGATCTGCGCGGTGGCGCAGAATAGGTCAGGCACGCGGCGGAAGGCTTCCAGCAAAGCAGGGAAGAAGCCCGGCTCCACGAGCATGTCGTTGTTCAGCATCAGCAGATGGGAATAGCTGCTGGCGGTGACGCCCGCGTTAATGGCTCGCGCAAAGCTGAGGGGCTGGTCATGCCGCACGACGAGGACGGCCGGATAGTCTCGCGCGAGGAGTTCGGCGCTGCCGTCGTCTGATCCGTTGTCGACCACAATCACTTCCGCGTTGTAGCGGCTCAACTCGCGAGAGAGTCCGGGCAAGAGTTCGGCAAGCAAGCTTCGACCATTGCGGGAAGGTACGACGACCGAGATACCCTGCAAGGGAGGACCGCTCCCTGACGGTCGCGGCTCGGTGAGAGGGTGCGCGGAGTGCATCGCCTTTTGCCATGCCGCAAGGCGGCCGGCCAACCGCGCTGTGCCGAGCAGCAGTGGGCGGGCGAATGCCCGTGGGTGCCACAGTCTCCAAAGCAGGGTATAAACCGTGCCGCCTGGCCGCAGTTCCCAGCGTAGAATATTCCTGGCGCGCCACAACAGGTGGCGGACGATAGTGCCCGCCGAGCGCGGGTGCAGCATGAAGTGGTCCAGGTTCTCATTGAAATAAATAGTGCGCAGGCCTCCGATGACCAGCGCCACCCAGCGCATCGGCCAATACGGCATTCTGGGTTGAAGGATCAGTCCCGCCAGCGCGACGTGAGTATCGCGCAGCGACCACCTGAGCATGGCGAGATTCTGACGCCAGCTGCGCCCCATCGGGTAGGGGATCCACTTCGCCGTGTCGACGCGGAACTCCGACACGACCCACAGTTCCAGATCGGGGCGGATCTGCCGCATTTTCTCCAGCAGTGTGGGAACCAGATCCTCGGAGCCGCTGGCAAAGGCGAGTTGGATTGTCCGCTTAGAATCCGGCAAACTCAGATCAAGGATTCCAGCCGCGGCTGGAACTCGCCCGCCTGGTGCAGCCGCCATTGCTCCCGCGCCTGGAGGCAGAAGCCTGTCGACACTGGATTGGCAAATGGCAGCAGCCCATCGGGGCGCCGTCCGAAGCTGTATCCCCCCTCCAGCCTTTTCCCGCCCTCTTCATACTGGAATCCCGGCAGCGCCGATGCTTCCTCTTTGGCTTCCGCGCGGTCAATCGGCACCATGCCGAGAGCGTCCGCATGGAGCCTGACCCGCAGCAGTTGGGCGCAGACATCGCTCCGCACGAACCTCGTCCGAATCTCGCGCAGATAACGCGAAACCCGGCCAATCCCCGTTAGCAGCGCCTCGCGGCACTCCCGGCGGTGGGTTTCGGCCAACAGCGCCTCCAGAAAATAGCAGTAGGCGTGCAGGCGGTCCATCACCGCCCCCATTTGTTCGGTTCCCGGCAGGAAATGATCATGCTGCCGGAGCGCGATGCCGAGCGCCTGCTGCCAGTATTCCTGAAAGCGCTGGTTGCCGGTTACCTGCGCCAAATCCCTCCACGCGAGCGCCGACTTCAGTTGGAAACAGCCGGGTTCACGCGACCATCTCTTTTCGTACGGGCGCGGCCTGCGGTCAGGGAGGGAAATAATGGGATGGATCGCATCCGGCGTCAGGAAGTCCCGAGCCATCGACTCACCGCACAACGCGGCGGCTTCAGCATAGTCCTGGCGCCCGGTAATGCGCCCAACCGCGAGAAGTCCGCGGATGATGATTCCGCAGTCGAAGAAATAGCCAGGGGAGCCTGCGGAACATTCGAAAGGAAACGTTTGAAGCTGGGCGTTCCATGCCTCTCGCAGCAGGAAATCCGCGGTGCGCTCTCCCGCCTGCCGGTACACGATGTCCCCGGTGGACAGGTAGAGATAGGCATAGGTGCTGGCGGCATAACCGGTGATCTCGGTCGACACCGGCAGGTTGCGGCCCTCGGCCACCAAGTGGTAACGCGCCACACCTCCGCCGGGTTCCTGAATTCCCGAGTGCAGAAACCACTCACCGGCGCGCTCCAGATTCTGGCTTGCGCTTGTCAATAAACTGTCCCTGGTAACGGTCTGCAAAGTTTTTCATTGTAGCATCCTGGTGCCGATTGGCTTGCGCCGGTATACTGTAGTTAGTTCCGAAAGGGGTTACAGGACCGTGGCGAAGCTGCTCTTCACAATTTTCGCCCTTTCGGCCGCCCTGCTGCCACAGGACGGCGCTCCCCCCGTCCGCATACTTCAGGGCGAACTGCTGGAATGGACGGTGATCTCCGGCACCGGCGACTTCAAGATCCGCGATCTGGACCGGCGGATACACTACTGCCGCATCATTCCCGAAACGTTCATCACACGGCAGTCTCATCGCATCAGCCATGTTGGCGTGCGTCCCGGCGACACGCTGGAGGTGATCGCCGATCTGCGCCGCGGCGAATCGCAATGCATGGCGGTCACCGTTTATGTGCGGCCCCCCGATGCGGCTTTTCGCTTTCCGCGGCTGCTGCTCCCGAACCGATCACGGTTCAGTTTTCTCGACAATCTGTACCAGCGGGGCAATCTCACATTCGCGGGGGTGGTGGTTTCTCATGAAGACTCGCGGCTGGTGCTGAAGACAAGGTACAGCGGAAACCTCTCGTTTCAGTTGCGGCCGGACACCGTGTACTCGACCGGGGGAAGGGAAGTGGACGCGAAGCTTCTGGAGCCGCAGATGCGCGTCTACGTGCGCGCGGGCTCGGCGTTCGGGGGCGATCTGGAGGCTTTTCAAATCACCTGGGGAGAGATCCTCAATCCGCGCTGAGCAGTGCCGGCTATGTTACCCTGAGAACCTCCGTGCTCTCTGACAGTAGTCTATGGACTCCGGGGTCCTGGCAGTCCAAACCCGCACTGCAACAGCCTAGCTACCCCTCCAGTGAAGAGGTCCAAGCGGTGGTGACGCAGTTGTCTCAACTGCCGCCCCTGGTGACCTCGTGGGAGGTGGCGTCGCTAAAGGAGCAGCTGGGCGCGGCAGCCCTTGGCCAGCGGTTTTTGCTGCAGGGGGGGGACTGCGCCGAGCGGTTCGAGGACTGCAATCCCTCTTCCATCACGAACAAGCTCAAAATCCTGCTCCAGATGAGTCTAGTTCTGATCCAGGGGTGTAAGAAGCCTGTGATCCGGGTTGGGCGTTTTGCCGGTCAGTACGCCAAACCGCGCTCGGACGATTCGGAAACTCGTGAGGGCGTCTCGCTACCGAGCTACCGCGGGGATAATATAAACCGATCCGCGTTCACCCGCGAGGCTCGCGTTCCGGATCCGCAGCTGATGCTACGGGGATATGAGCGGGCGGCCCTGACGCTGAATTTCATACGGTCGCTGGTGCGCGGCGGGTTTGCGGATCTGCATCACCCCGAGTATTGGAACCTCGATTTCGTCCGGCACTCGCCGCTGGCAGCCGAATATCAGCGGATGGTAGAGGGCATCGGAGAATCGCTGCGGTTCATGGAGAACGTGATCGGTGTGCGTGCCGGGGCCATTGAATGGGTGGACTTCTACTCCAGTCATGAAGCGCTGCACCTCTACTCCGAGCAGGCGCAGACTCACCGCGTGCCGCATCGCGACGGCTGGTACAACTTGTCCACGCATTTCCCCTGGCTGGGGATGCGAACTTCGGACCCGGAAGGGGCCCATGTGGAATACTTCCGCGGCATCGCGAATCCGGTAGGAATCAAGGTCGGCCCGACGATGGAGCGGGACAGGCTGTTTCGCCTGCTCGACATGCTGCACCCTGCGGGTGAACCCGGCCGCCTCACGCTGATCCATAGGATGGGTAATGACCGGATTGAGGAGAGACTGCCGGCGCTGATCGAGACGGTGCGTTCTTCCGGGAAGACCGTGTTGTGGTGCTGCGACCCCATGCACGGAAACACGCGGACAACTTCGGCGGGAATCAAGACGCGGGACTTCAACGACATCAAGGAGGAGTTGGAGAAGGCTTTCGACATACATACCTCACTTGGCTCCTACCTGGGCGGCGTGCATTTCGAGCTGACCGGCGAGGACGTGACCGAATGCACGGGAGGCGCACGCGGGCTGGCCGAAGCCGACCTGGCCCGGGCCTACCGCTCGGAAGTCGACCCGCGGCTGAACTACGAACAAGCTCTGGAAATCGCTATCATCATTGCGCAGAAGGTCCGGAAGCTGAACGGGCATTCCTGAGCGGCGTGGTTTCCGGGCCGGCTTCAAACAACAGTCCCGTTTCCGATAAACTGAAGAATTCACGAAAGGAACACCACATCCTATGACCTGGGTTGGATACGTGTTTGGTGCGATTATTTTCTGGGGCATGTACGGTCCCGCTTTGCACAAGGGCCAGGTGCAACTGGCCAGTCCCATGCGAGCTTTGCTCTGCGTCGGGATCGCCTATTTCCTGATCGGCGTTCTCGTGCCGGTGATCATGCTCGGTTCTCAGGGCCAGCTGAATAACTTCAACTTCGGCGGCACGACGATGGCCACGGCGGCGGGCGCGCTGGGCGCCATTGGGGCCGTCTGCATCATCCTGGCCTTCCGTGCCGGCGGTCTGCCGACTTATGTCATGCCGCTGGTCTTCGGCGGTGCTCCCGTCGTGAACGTGATCGTTTCGATGGCGTTGCATCCGCCGAAAACGGCGCCCAGCCCCATGCTTTACGTCGGCTTTGCTTTTGCCTCCATCGGCGCCGGTTTGGTCCTCTATTTCAAGCCCTCTTCCTGATGGCTCCACGTTTGTGCACCTTCGTTCTGGCCGCCGCCGCGCTAGGCCAGGCGGCTACGCTGCGTGTGGGACCCGGCCAGTTGCACTCCGGGCCCTGCTCGGCGTTCGCGGCAGCGGCGGCCGGCGACACGATCGAGATCGATTCGACGGCCGTGTATTCAGGGCAAGTTTGCGAGATCCGCACGGCTCAGCTGACGATTCGAGGCACGGGAAGTACACGAGCCCGCATGACGGCGACGGTGCGCAATGGCGTCATGACGCCTGCCGGCGACACAATGTGGACCATCCGGTCCTCGGCCCAGTTCGTCGTCATTGAGAATATCGATTTCGCCGGCGTCCGGCTGGCGACGAACAATGGCGCGGCGATCCGGGTTGAGGACGGCGTCAGCCTGGTCATTCGGGATTGCCGGTTCACCGATCACGACGCCGGCGTCATCACGGGAAATGGTGCGGGCCTAAGTGTGATCATCGAACATTCCATTTTTGACCGGATTGGGAACCGCAACACCTTTATGGTGAGCGTCGGCCAGTATGCGCGCTTCACGTTTCAGGCGAACTATTGCACTTTTTCGACGGGCGGACACATGGTCTCCAGCCGCGCCTCGCAATCCTTTCTAATCTACAATCGCATCAGCAATGAGGTTGGGTTCGGAGATCTGGAAGTGGACCTGCCTGTGGGTGGACGTGCTTTTCTGATTGGGAACATCTTCCAGCAAGAAGAAGCTTCCTCCGACAAGACCATCGTCAGCTATCAGCGAGAAGCGCCGGTGGCGGGAACCGCACAGGAACTGTTCGTCCTCAACAACACTTTTTCGAATCGTGCGCGAACCGGCACGTTTGTTCTCCTCGGGCCAGCGGTAAACACTCCGGTGACGATCCGAAATAACGTGTTTCACGGCCCAGGAAGCCAGGTGCTTCAACCGGGCTCCGGCGCGCCGGGGAATTTCGTTGTCTCATCCCATAATTTCGCCGGTGACCCCGGATTCCTCGATCTTCCGCGGCTGGACTTCCGGCTGCGCGAAGGCTCGGCGGCGATCGATGCCGGAGTGGCAGTTGCCGATATCCCCGGGGTGGCGCTGACGCCCGACCGTCATTACAGCCACACCGCGTGCGCAACGACGCGCCGCAGCGTGGGCCCGATCGACATCGGAGCCTACGAATTCAATGGCGATGCCGGAATGACTGCGGGAATCCAACGTTGCCGCGTGACTCCTCCGGCTCCGCCCGGCGAGCCTCCTGCTGTTTCCAATGGCGCCAGTTTTCTGCCGGACCGGATTGCTCCCGGCAGCATTGCTTCCATCTTCGGGAAGGATTTCTCCACGCTGGTGGTCCGCGCCAGCTCCACTCCGCTCCCCATCGTGATGAACGAGGTTTCCGTCACGGTGAACCTGATTCCCGCTCCGCTGTTCTTTGTCAGTCCGGAACAGATCAATATCCAAATTCCCACTGGAGTAGAGCAGGGGGATGCCAACGTGGTGGTGCGAATAGGCGCCCAAACCAGACCTGCGGCGCGTATACGCATTTCTCGAGCCGCGCCAGGAATTTTCTTTCACTCGGGCAACCGCGCCGTCGCGCAAAATCAGGACTTCACGTTGAACCTGCCGGAAAACCCCGCCCTGCCGGGCTCCGTCATCACGGTCTACATGACCGGGCAAGGACCGCTGACCCGCTTCCTGGCAAGTGGAACTCCTTCACTTGCCTTTCCTCTTGCGGAGGCTGCTTTGCCGTCACGAGCCACGGTGGGCGGCAGGGACGCGACGATACACTTTCTCGGCATGACGCCGGGGCTGGTGGGAGTTCTTCAGGCGAATATCGAGATTCCCGAACTTGGGAGCGGCGAGTACCCGGTGATGGTAACGGTCGACGACGTTGCCTCGAACACAGCATGGATCAGCGTGGGAGCGAGGTAGCGAGGCTTACTCGGCAGTTGTCGGGTCGATCATGCCTCGTACTTCGCTGATTTTTCCAGCCGGAAAGCCGCCGCGGCTGGCATGTTCGCGGATCATCTCCTCGTTGGGTGATATGTAGACGCAGTAGATCTTGTCGTCAGTCAGGTAGCTCTGCACCCACTGAATCTGGGGGCCGAGGCTCTCCAGGACGCTGCGTGACTTTTGCGCAATCGCCTGGAGCTTGTCTTTCGGCAACACACCTGCGCCGGGCAGGTCTCGTTCGATCACGTACTTAGGCATATTTTCTCCCCGCATAGTAGTATCCTGAAATACTCGCCGCCACGCAAGTGTCCAGGCCCGGTTGGCTGGAACTGCTGTGTCCTTATGAAAGCCGCCGTTCTCCATGCCTTGAAGCAGCCACTGCGGATGGAAGAAATGCCGCGTCCGCAACCCGGTCCTGGTGAACTGCTGCTTCGTGTGAGGGCCTGCGGCGTCTGCCACTCCGACCTTCACGTTGCCGAAGGCGATTGGGAAGCGCTGCGTAAAATCACGCGCCTACCGGTCATCCCCGGACATGAAATCGCGGGGGTGGTCGAAGCCGCCGGGGAAGGGGTCACATCATTCCAGCCAGGCGACCGGGCCGGCCTGCCGTGGCTGTATTCCACATGCGGCGAATGCGAGTACTGCTTGGGCGGACGCGAGCCGCTCTGCGCGCGTCAGCAGATCACCGGGGTCACCGTGGATGGTGGTTATGCGGAGTTCGTCAAGGCCCCGGCTTCCCACGTCATCCGTATTCCGGCAGCGCTCTCCTTTGCTGATGCCGCGCCGCTGTTTTGTGCGGGGCTGACTGTCTTCCGGGCGCTGAACCAGGCCGATCCCCGTCCCGGCCAGTCCGTTGCCGTCTTCGGCGCCGGTGGACTTGGGCATCTGGCGATCCAACTGGCCAAGGCGCGCGGCTGCGAAGTGACTGCAGTCGATCTCGCTGACGACAAGCTGGAGTTGGCGCGCGAGTGCGGCGCCGGCAGCCTGATCAACAGCGCCGCCGGAGCCAAACTCCCCCGCGTGGATCTCGCGGTGGTTTGCGCGGGGAGCGTTCCGGCATATCAATCCGCGATCTCTTCTCTGCGGCGAGGCGGCACGCTGGTTGTCGTCGGCATGCCCGCCGATCCTATCCCCATCTCCGCGATTAAGCTGGTCGGCGGCGAACTGAGGATCATCTCCTCCGCTGTGGGCACGCGCGCCGAACTGCGGCAGTTGCTGGAGCTTGCGGCCCAGGGCGCCGTCCGCTGCCGCGTTGCCACACGCCGGCTTGAGGAAGCGCCTCATGTCTTGGAAGAGATGTCCGGCGGCCGCATCACGGGCCGCGTGGTTCTGGAACCTTAACGAAATCCTCGCGTTGGATGAGTGGCTTCTTCCCACGCCTTGGCCACTTCGATGGAGAAGTTCCAGCATTCCGGCGCGCCTGGCTCGTTGCCGCCCAGTTCACCGCTTTCGTCCATGGCGCGGTCCAGGGAATGGCGGTAAATGGTCGCGGTGCTCGCGTTGAGCCAAACCCGGGGTGGATGTTTGAGGGAGGAGATCACATGGTTCAGCAAGCGCGTGGTCTCGACGCGCGAATTGTATATGGCCCTCCGGTTAGCTTCGTTGTAGCGGCAATTCACGTTGCGGCCAGCCAGATTGATGCAGACGTCGCTTTGCTCCAGTCCCCCGGCTAGCTGCTCCGGTGAGGAGAATGCTTCGCGGCCGAAAACGGTGACCTGCGCGCCCTTGCGTCGAGAATGGCGTGTCAGGATAGCGCCCAGCTGGCCCGTACCGCCCAGCATCACGATTCTCATTTGTTCCCCTTTACGATGCCGATCAGTTGAAGCGTGGTCTTCCGAAGAGGCTTCATCCGCGGCAGCCCGGATAGCCGGATTAAGGTTACGATGCTCTTGGCCGACAATGCGAGCAGTTGAGAGGTTCTTGTCTGGCCGGGCGATTCGTCGTTCACCCAGAAGTAGATGATCCCCATCTGGAAAAACCACAGTACGGCGGGCAGCTCTGGCTCCAGGTCCTGGGGAATCCGCACGCCACAGTCCACAAGGATCCGCTGGAACCAGGCGATGTCGGCCTCCCGAATCTCGCGTGTCTCTTCGCTGAAGGGGGAAAGTGGGTGCTTGGGATCGGAGCCGCTTCTGAGCAGGGCTCGCAATACGCCGCGGGTGGGTGAGAAATGCGTGAGTTTGGCTTCAATCAACGTGCGGAGACGGTTTTCGAGGCCGGATACGTTTTCCAGAGCCTCTTCGATCTCCTCCTGCATTTTGGCCGAGGAGCGCCGGTAGAAGTCCGTGACGATAGCGTCCTTGGACGGATAGTAGTAGTAGGCGGCCCCGGTCGCGACTCCGGCTTTTTTGGCAATGCCGCGCATGGTGGCGCCGTCAAAGCCTTCCTTGCGGAAAAGCTCAAGAGCAGCGTCGGAGATTCTCCGTGCGGTCTCTTCGGATTTGGGGGTAGGGTTGGATCTGGGCATGTGTTTGAACGTGTTCAAAAATAGTATGCGCCAAGGCAAGCTGCTTGTCAAGAATATTTTTGAACGCGTTCAGGCCGGCTAGGCGATGATCTTTCCGGCGACCACCCCGGCCACGTCGGTCAGCCGGAAGTCCCGGCCTGAGTAGCGAAAGGTCAGCTTCTCGTGGTCAAGGCCCATCAGGTGGAGCACAGTGGCGTGGAAATCGTGGATGTGCATGCGGTCCTCGACGGCGTGGTAGCCAATCTCGTCGGTGGCGCCATAGATGAAGCCAGGCTTCACGCCTCCGCCGGCCATCCAGATGGTGTAGCCGTAGGGATTGTGATCGCGGCCGTCTGAGCCCTGACTGACCGGGGTTCGTCCGAACTCGCCGGCCCAGATGACAAGCGTGTCTTTCCACAGACCGCGCGCCTTCAGATCCTTCAACAAGCCGGCGATGGGCTTGTCGACTTCCTTGGCATTCTCATTGTGCTTGACGAACAACTGGGCGTGTTGATCCCACTTGTAGGAGTGCGTGCACTGGATGCACCGCACGTCGCGTTCCGCCAACCTTCGAGCCAGCAGGCACTGCCAGCCGAACTCATAGGTCGCCGGATCGTCCAGGCCGTAGAGTTTCTTGGTGGCTTCGGACTCCTCCTCGACGCGGAACGCTTCGGGGGCTTCTGACTGCATGCGGAAAGCCAGCTCAAAAGCCTGGATGCGGGCTTCGAGTTCGGGGTCGGAGGTGCGAAGAGCGGCATGCCGGCGGTTGATGTTCTGCAGCATGTCGAGCTCGAAACGCTGCTGTTCCGGAGAAAAGCCTTTGCGCAGCAGGTATTCAATCGGCTCGCCCTGAATGTCCTTGGCTTTGAGGCCGGAGTTGCCGATCGGCGTGGCCTGGAAGGCTCCGGGGAGAAATGCGCAACTGAAATTCTTAGCGCCCCCGTGGGAGAGTGTCGGCTTGATGGTGATATAGCCCGGCAGGTCCTTGTTCTCGGTCCCGAGGCCGTAAACCACCCAGGAACCCATGCTGGGACGCACAAAGGTGGAAGAACCGGTGAAGGTTTGTAGCAGTGCGGCGCCGTGATCGACGCCCTCGCCAACCATCGAGCGGATCACGCAGAGGTCATCGACACATTCGCGGACATGCGGGAACAGGTCGCTTACCGGAATGCCGCTTTGCCCGCTCTGTTTGAATTCCCAAGGCGACTTCATCAGCGGGCCGGCGGGCTCATCGGCGAAGGCGAGCGGGCGCTTGATGGGCAGCGGCTTGCCGTGGTCGCGCGTGAGCCTCTCTTTCGGGTCAAAGGTGTCCACCGACGACGGCCCGCCGTGCATGAACAGGAAGATCACTCGCTTGGCTTTCGGCTCGAAATGCGGTTTGCGCGGGGCCAGCGGATTGGCAGGGTCGGTATTGACGCCAGCCGCATCGAGCAGGCTTGCCAGGCCGATGCTGCCGAAGCCGCAGGCGGCAGCGCGCAGCAGGCCGCGCCGGCTCATCGGCTCCTGCTTCACATAGTATTTGCGTTGCATCCAGTCCATCGCGTTAGTCCAGGTAGATAAAGTCGTTGGAAGCCATCAGCACACGGCAAAGGCTCTGCCAGGCGTCGGCCGGACCTGCGCCGAACTTTTCCGTGTATCGAGAAATGTAAATAACTCCACCGTCCACCTCTGAAGCGGAAGGCGGGCGGTTCAGTACCCGCAGATAAGCAGCTTCCACTTTGCCGCGGTCCGTGGTGTATTCTCGCTTCAGCAGCTGTTCGGCCAGCCCGCGCGAGCGGTCCGTGAGGAATTCACTGTTCATCATGAATAGCGCCTGCGGCGCGACGTTGGTGACCGCACGTCGTCCGGTGACGGTGGTGGCATCGCCGAAGTCGTAGAGGTTGAGCAGGGTGGGGAGATTGGCGCGGCGAAGAGGCAGGTAGACGGTGCGCCGGGCGTGTTTCTCGGGATTGATGCTGAGCCGGCCCTGATTGTTTTCGCCGTCGGTGCCGAGGCCGGATTGCAGCGTGCCGCCCATCGTGGTATCCAAAGTGCCATCGATGGCCAGCAGCCCGTCGCGAATCTCTTCGATATCCAGGCGCCTTCTTGGCATCCGTGACAAGAGGCGGTTCTCGGGATCCGCGGCCATGGCTTGTTCGGAAGCCAGCGAAGCCATCTGATAAGCGCTTGAGAGCATCAGCGTCCGGTGCATCGCCTTCATCGACCAGCCGGAATCCATGAAGGAGGCCGCCAGCCAGTCCAGCAGTTCCGGATGCGTCGGACGGTCGCCCATTTTGCCAAGGTTGTCGGGAGTCCTGACGATACCTTCGCCGAAGCGCTTTTGCCAGATGCGGTTCACCATTACGCGCGCGGTCAGCGGATTCTCTTTCCGGGTCAGCCATTCGGCAAGCTCAAGCCTTCCGCTGCCCTTGCCGGGCACTGGATCAGAGGGCCGCGAAAGCAGGGCAGGGAAGCCGCGCTCCACTTCTTCGCCGAGGCTGTTGTAGTCGCCGCGGATGAAGACATGCTGTTTCACCGGATCGCCTTCCTCGACCGAGCAGGCCATATCCGGCTCCGGCGGAGCGTTCTTTTTGAACTCCTTCTCCTGGGCGCGCAGGGCTTCCAGTTTCAGCTTGGCTTCAGCGGAGTAGATCTTCGCCTCTTCCTTCTTGCCGATCGTGAAGGGCCCGCCATCTTCCATGGTGACGCCGTGGAAGAAGCGGTCCTTGGTGAAGTCGAATCTCGGCCGCTCCGGCGGCGGCATGTTCATCTCCTTGATCATGCGCCGCGCGCGGTTGCGCCACTGCCGCATCGTCTTGTTCCAGTCCTTCCACTGGGTGTCGAAATCGGCCTGGTATTTTGCGGCCACCGCCGGAACCTGTTCATCGGTGGCGTTGTGCCAGGCTTCCAGGTGCGTCTGGATCACCCCGGGCGTGGGTTTCAGCAGTTCGACCCACTTGGTGAGGATCTCCTTGTTCAGGCCTGTAGCGGCAAGCCCGGCGTCCACCGTGGCGCCCTCACGGTTCACCTTCCGCGCGGCCACCATGTAGTCTGCGAGCCGCGGGGTCAGCGAAGCTGTGTAGCGCTCTGCTTCGGCCGCCACGATATCCTCGATGGCGAACCGGTTCTCATTCACCTTTGCCTGATGGGCCTGGTACTTCTCGTAGACATCCTGCGGAGCAATGGGGCGGTAGAGCAGCTTGGCGACGTTGGGCGACGGGTCGCGGAAACTGCGCGTGTTGGCGAAGATGCTGAGCATGGAATAGTAGTCCTTGGTCAGCAGTGGATCGAACTTGTGATCGTGGCAGCGCGCGCAGGCCAGCGTCACGCCCATCATCGCCTTGGAGACCACTTCCACCTGCTCGTCGTAAACGTCGTACAGCATCTTCTTCTTATCCTGCTGCGCGATCGCCTTTGCTCCGAGCGCGAGGAAACCGGTGGCGACGATGCCGCGGCGATTGACGCCGTCTGGACTGTCGGTGGGCAAGAGGTCGCCGGCGATCTGCTCGCGCACGAACTGGTCGTAGGGAAGGTCGTCATTCAAGGCTGAAATCACGTAGTCGCGGTAGCGCCAGGCGTAAGGATAGCGGTGATCCTCGTCATTGCCTGTGGAGTCGGCATAACGCGCCACGTCCAGCCAATGGCGGCCCCAGCGCTCGCCGTATCGCGGCGATGCGAGCAGGCGGTCCACCACTTTCTCGAACGCTTGGGCGGAATTGTCGGCGAGGAAGTTGGCGATCTCTTGTTCAGTTGGCGGGAGGCCGGTCAGGTCGTAAGTTGCGCGCCGCAGCAGGGTCAGCTTATCGGCCTGCGGTGCGGGTTTCAGGCCTTTTTCCTCCAGCTTGGCGAGGATGAAGCGGTCGATATCGGAGCGCGCCCAGGAGGTGTCCTTCACCACCGGCGGCTGCGGCTTGCGTACGGGCTGGAATGCCCAGTAGCTCTTTTCCTCTTCGGTGAATTCGTGCGGAGAGGATTGCTTGGTTGAGCGGAGCGCGCTGGCGTCCACCCCGGGCCAAACGGCGCCGGCTTTGACCCACGCCTGAAGATCGGCGAGCTGCTGCGGAGTGAGTTTACCCGTCGGAGGCATCTTGAGACGGTCGTCGAAACTGGTGACTTTGAGAAGGAGGGATTCTTCCGGTGCTGTTTTATTCACCAGCGCGCCGCTTTGGCCGCCAAGATGGAAGCCTTCGCCAGAGGAAAAATCAAGGCCGGCGGTTTTGACGTTGGCGTTGTGGCAAGGCTGACAAGAGGAGGCCAACAGTGGGCGGATTCTCTTCTCGAAGAAATCGGGGGCGTCGCTGCCGAAAACGTTTAAGCAAAGGCCCAAGGCCCCAATCCACAGCCACTCACTTCTCATTGGTTCATATTCTACATCATTTGATTCTGTCTCCTTATATACTGGTTCGGTAACGCAATGGCCCGGTACCTTGCATTCCTTACGTTGGCGGTTCTTATGCACCCTCCCACTGCCCCGGCTCAGCAGCGCTGGCAGGCCCGCTCGATGGTTATCAGCCGGCGCGGCATTGTCGCCACCAGTCAGACGCTTGCCTCACAGGCCGGCGCTCAGGTTCTTGCACGCGGCGGTTCGGCGATGGATGCCGCGATTGCCGCCAACGCCGTGCTCGGTGTCGTGGAGCCGATGATGAACGGGATCGGCGGTGACCTGTTCGTGATCCACCGCGACGGCAAGACGGGCAAGCTTTCGGGCATCAATGCCAGCGGGTGGTCTCCGCAGGCTCTTACCAACAAGGTTCTGGATGACAAAGGTCACTATTCGATGCCGCAGGACGGCATTCACTCGGTGACTGTTCCCGGATGCGTCGATGGATGGGAGAAGCTGCACAAGCGATTCGGGCGGCTAGGTTGGGCGGAGAACTTCGAGCCGGCGATTCACTTCGCGCGTGAGGGGTTCCCTGTAACGGAAATCATCCAGGAGACCTGGGAATCCTCCGAGAGTAAGCTGCGGGACGACGAAAACGGCCGCACCATCTATTTGAAAAACGGAAACGCGCCGAAACTGGGCGAGGTTTTCCGCAACCCGCAATTGGCGAAGGCGCTGGAGCTGATCGCCAAAGAGGGCGCAAAGGCTTTCTATCAGGGCGCGATCGCGAAGTCGATTCTGAGAACCTTCAAGCGCCTGGGCGGAGTGCTCTCCGCCGAGGACCTTGCCGAATATCAGAGCGAGTGGGTGGAGCCGATCCACACCACCTATCGTGGATGGAAAGTGTATGAGCTGCCTCCGAACGGGCAGGGACTGGCGGCGCTTTCGATGCTGAACATCATGGAGCAGTTTCCGCTGAGAGAGAAGGGGCCGCTGAGCGCCGATGCCTTCCACCTGAAGATTGAGGCGCAGAAGCTGGCTTATGCCGACTTGAAGAAGTTCGTTGGTGATCCGCGCTTTGCGCCGGTCCCGGTGGAGGAACTGATATCGAAGAAGTATGCGGCCACGCGCGCGGCGCTGGTCAAGGCGGATACGGCGCGCTGTGCACCGGATGCGGGCAATCCGTTCTCCACTGCCGGAGACACAATATATTTGAGCGTCGTGGATGCGGAAGGCAACGTGGTTTCCCTCATCCAGAGTATTTACTTGAGTTTTGGTTCCGGCGTCGTGGTGGATGACTTCGGTTTCCACCTGCACAACCGCGGAGGCTTGTTCGTGCTGGAGGACGGCCACCCGAATGAGCTCAAGCCGCGCAAGCGCCCTTTCCACACGATCATCCCCGGCTACATGGAGAAAGGCTCGTTGCACGTGGGCTTTGGGATTATGGGCGGGTTGAACCAGGCGCAGGCGCATGCGCAGTTCATCTCCAACGTCGTGGATCACGAGATGAACCTTCAGGGAGCGCTTGAGGCTCCCCGCTTCACCAAGATGAATTTCAGCGGCTGCGATGTGATGCTGGAGGATCGCCTCCCCGCGGAAACGCTGGCTACGTTGCGCGACCGCGGTCATTACGTGCAGATGCAGGGCCCGTTCAGCTCCTGGATGGGCGGCGGCCAGGCGGTAATGCATGACTCCAAGGCGAAGGTGAACTACGGCGCATCGTCTCCGCGCAAGGACGGCGCGGCGGTTCCAGAGCCGGAAGGCTTCGCGGCGCCGAGCCGCAGGAGATGAGGGAATGCTCCTGCGCGAAGTGGAAAACAACCCGAATCCGGGCGGCGGCTTCGGCAAGCTGGTGGAGATGGCACGGCGGTCAGGCGGGGCGGAGGGCTCGCCAATCTGGCACCTTTTTGCCTACAAGCCGGAGTGGACAGTGCATCTGGAGCGGTTCACGCATGAGGTGATGCGCGGGGCCTCGCCGCTGTCGCCCGGCTGGCGCGAGTTGATCGCCGCGTTTACCTCCAAGCTCAACCAGTGTCCGTTTTGAACGGGCAGCCACGCGGCCGGTGCGGCCGAACTGCTCGGAGAGAGAAGCCTGGTGAATGCGGTGCTGGCGGACTATCGCACGGCTCCGGTGAGGGATGCCGAGAAGGCGCTGCTTGGTTTTGTCGAGAAGCTGAATACGGAGGCGCACGCCATCGGCGAAGCCGACATCGCCGCGCTGCACGCGCATGGCTGGAGCGATGAAGCCATCTACGATGGCATCGCCGTATGCGCGTTGTTCAATTTCTACAACCGCTGGGTGGATGGCCACGGCATTCCGGACCAGGGCGAGGAAGACTATCGCGCCGGCGGCAAGCGCGTGGCGGCGCGTGGCTATCGCGTGACGCCCGGCGGCTGATCCGGCCCCGATTCTGCCATCATAAAAGGGTGACCAATTCCATCCTGATGCTCTTGGCGGCTTGGTTGGCCGGCGCACCTTCGGCCACAACCGCGGAGCTGAAGCCGGAAACAGTTGCGGCATTTAACAGCTACATCCGCCAGCGGGAGGGTGAACTGTCGCGGCGGCTGGAGAACGGTAAATTCCTATGGAGTGACGATTCCGCCGAGCGGGCGCGTAAGGTGAAGGGCGGGGAAGTGGAGATTGAATCCCGTGGCGGGGTGCGCGAAGTCACAGGCGGCTTGATTCATGACTGGACTGGGGCGGTGTTCCTTCCCGGAGCGACGCTCGACAAAGTGGTGTCGATGGTGCAGAACTACGACAACCACAAGAATGTGTATCAGCCGGAGGTGATCGATTCCAAGCTACGGTCCAAAAACGGCAACGATTATCAGATACACCTGAAACTGCTCAAGAAGAAGGTACTCACGGTGGTGCTGAACACCGAGCACGATGTTCGCTATTTTCCGCTGGATTCCAAGCGTGTGCATAGCCGCAGCTACAGCCGCAAGATCGCCGAGCTGGAAGATGCGGGCACGGACAAGGAACATGAGATGCCGCCGGGCAACGATCACGGATTTCTGTGGCGATTGAACTCTTATTGGCGGTTTCAGGAGCGCGACGGCGGTGTTTGGGTGGAGTGCGACGCGATCTCGTTGACGCGCGGCATTCCGACGGGACTCGGCTGGCTGATCACGCCGATCCTCCGCGATTTGCCCAAGGAATCGCTGGAAAAGACGCTTGCGGCAACGCGTTCCGCGTTCGGCGGCTGAGCCGTTACCAGTACGCGTAGCGCGTGCAGAGCCGGTAGAAACGCACCGCGGCTTCAATCCCCGTGGCGAGCAGGATCAGCTTAGCGATCATCGTCAGCAGATACCCGGAACTGCCCTCGATGACTTGGTAAAGAATGAACGCGCCGAACAGGCCCAGAGCGAATTCGGCCCAGCGGAGTTCGCGGTTCCAGCGGCCGACGCGCAACAGGGCGATTTTCAGGGCCATCGCCAGACCCCACCAGATGTTCAGCATGACGAGGGGCAGATAGAGTCCGAAATCGGTGAAGTGTGAGCTGCGAAGCTCGCCTTTCTGGAACCAGATCACGCCGAACCAGTCGGTGGCGAAATTGACCAGGAGGAAGAGCGCGAGAATCAGATAGCCCTCGAAGACCACCGAGCCGTTGGAGATCCGGTCCAGGTCCTTCTGTTTCGGCACTTCCGGCAGTTTCAGCGGGTCCCAATCGTCTCTCGTATCCGGCTTGCCCGACTGTAGACGCTCCACGGCGGCCAGAACAGCGACCAGGAGGCCGAGGTTGATAAAGACGAACTTCACCAGGCTTCCGCTCCAACCCCACAGAATCTCGAACATTTCGCTGGAGAACATCCGTGGGGATTCCCGGAACAGGTGGATGGCCAGAAAGACTCCGAAAAGGGCCACCAAACCGATCACGATCACCTGCGAGATGACTATGAAGTACGGATAGAGCCCCGGTCCGATCAGGTAGCGTTCCCCGGCATAGCGGGCGGCCACCTGCTCCGGCGGGCCGAAGCCATGCAGAACGTCGGCGGCCAGAGTGGCGCCGCGTACATCACCCGCTTCGGTACGATCCCTTACACTGTCTTCAATCAGGGTACGCAGTTCGCGGCAGACATCTTCCCGCTGGCGGTTAGGCAGGTTCTCGCCGACCTGGTGCAGGTAGCGTTCGATCAGATCGGCGGCTTGATCGTGGGTGGTCATTTCAGCATTCTCCCGATGGCTTTGGATAGCAGCTCCCATTCGGCGGCCATGGCCTTGAGCGCAGAGCGGCCGCTGGCATTCAGAACGTAGTAGCGGCGCGGCCTGCCGTCCTCGACACGCCAGGTGCTGTCCAGGCAGCCTTGGGATTCCAGACGGCGGAGGAGCGGATAGAGTGTTCCTTCATCGATATCGAGGCCGGCGTCGGCGATGGACTTCTTCAGCGAGTAACCGTAGGCTTCCTCGCGGAGCTGGGACAGGACGGCAAGAATGACGGCGCCACGGCGGAGTTCGAGGGAGAGGTGGTCGGGGAGTGGTGCGGCGCCCTTCATTATGTACCACACTATACCATGTTACACACAGCATAGCAATCCCCCAGATGAGATTTTTTAGGGCAGGGCGAAAGCCACTAGAAAATCGCCCTGTTGGGAGGGGGCCTTGGCATGACCTCCGGCGGCAATCACGATGAACTGCCGCCCGCCTTCACGCACGCGGTAGGTCATGGGGGTAGCGAGGGAGCCTGCCGGCAGACGGCCTTTCCAGAGCTCCTTGCCTGAGGTGGTGTCGAACGCGCGGAGATAATTGTCCAAGGTTGCGCTGATGAAGGTGAGGCCGCTTGCGGTCACGATGGGACCGCCCATGGTCGGGGTGCCCCACTTAAACGGAAGCGGCACGGGAGCCAGGTCACGAACCGTGCCGAGCGGCTCCTGCCAGCGGATCTTGCCGGTGTGGACATCGACGGCAGCGAGCGTACCCCATGGCGGCGGACTGCAGGGCAGGTCAAGCGGAGAGGTGAGAGCGCGGCGGCGCATCACGTAAGGTGTACCCCGCTGCGCGCCGTACTCATAGCCGGGATTCTGTTTCCTGTCGGTTTCGGCCTGGTCGCGCGGAATCAGCTTCACCTCGAAGGGCAGGTTGGTTTGGTTCACTAGCACCAGTCCACGCGCGGGATCTACGGCCACGCCGCCCCAATTGGATCCGCCGATGTTGCCCGGATAGTTCAGCGAGCCTCGCAGGCTGGGCGGTGTGAAGATGCCATCATTGCGGAGGGAAGCGATACGCTCGCGGCAGGCTTTGCGGTCCCACGGAGTGATGCCAAAGGCGTCTTCGGGCCGCAGCTTGTTCGCGGCAAGCGGACCAGTGGCGGCGGGGAACGGCTGCGTGGGGGAAAGCCATTCGCCGGCCACGGGATGCTGCGGCACGGGACGTTCTTCCACCGGATGCAGCGGCTGGCCGGTTTCGCGATGCAGGAAAAACAGGTGGCCCATTTTTGTCGCCAGGACAAGAGCCGGGACATCGGCGCCGTTTCGTTTCAAATTGAACAGGGAAGGTCCGGAGGCGACGTCGTAGTCCCAGAGATCATGATGAACCACTTGAAACGACCAAGCGAGTTGACCGGTGGAGGCGCGCAGCGCGACCACGGAGTTCGCGAATTGGTTGTTGCCGGGGCGGAAGCCGCCATAGAAATCGGGACTGGGGCTGGTGGTGGGAATGAAGACAAGGTCGCGTTCCGGGTCGGAGGAAAGCGGACCCCAGGCATTGGCGGCGCCGGTCTGCACGTTGGCATCGGAGACGATGGGGTCCCATGCCCAGAGCAGCTTTCCGGTGCGGACGTGGTAGCCGCGGACGCGGCCGGCGGGCATTTCGATGCGGCCGTTATCGTTGATCGCCGAGCCCACGACGACGACATCGCCGACCACGGCCGGAGCCGACGTCATGTGATACTCGCCCTTGTTAACAATGTGGATGCCTTCGTCAAGGCGCACCTCGCCTGCGGTTCCGAAATCCTTGCAGACATCACCGCGGGCCGCATCCACCGAGATGAGTCTCGCATCCTGCGTGGCCACGTAGAGCCTGCGCCGGCAAGGAGCATCGGCCTGCGCTTCGCGGTTAAGCCAGGAAGCAAGCCCACGGCAGGCGAATCCATCACCATAATCGCCGATACGATCGATGACAGGATCAAAGGCCCAACGCTGTCGACCGGTCTCCGGGTCGAGCGCGACAACGCGGTTGATAGGCGTGACCAGGTAGAGCGTTCCGTCGATCAGCAGCGGCGTAGCTTGAAAGGAGCTGCGCGTACGGACACGCTGGCCTTTCCATTCCGAGTCGCCTCTGGAGATGTCGCCGGTCTGAAAGGTCCAAGCGATCTCCAGATGTTCCACATTGGCGGGCATGACTTCCTCGAGAGGTGAGTAGCGGCTGCTGCCCGGGTCGTTGCCATAATGCGGCCAGTCGGCGGCGGGGCCTCGGCGCACCACCTCCGGGGCAGAACTGCAGCTGAAATGAGCAATCGCAAGCAGGCAAGCGGACAGCAGATTGAAGCTTTTCATTTGATCCCTGACGGAGACGATTTTAGGCAAATGGCGCCGGCTGAAAAACGGAGAGAATCTGATCGATCATCTGTTCGCGGCTGTCAAAGCGTGACTGTTCATAGCAGCCAACAGGATTCTCGAGAGCGTTTACCAGACACTTGTTGCAGTAGGTGCATGGACGTGGCGCCTGATCGAGTCCCTCGGCGAACATTTTCACCAGGTCATTGTTGGCCACCAGAGGGCGCGCGATGGAGACGGCGTCGCAGTCGCCTTTCTTTAGGGCGCGGCGGATCACAGAGGCGGTCTGAAAGCCTCCCGTACAAATGACAGGGATGCTCACAACCTGCTTGATTGCGCGCGCATCGGGAAGGTTGATGCCTTCGATCACATCGCCGCGCGCCTGGTTCCACGCCTTTTGATAAAGCGCGGCGAGCGGCGCCGAGCGCAGCATGAGGTAATTGCGCAGTGTGTTGGTTCCACTGGAGAGCATGACGTCGTAGGTCTCCAGCGCCTCGGCGACGGGGAATTCGCCGGGAGGGTTCTTGGGGTGGGGAAAGGCGCTGCCGGAGGAGATGTGCAGGGCATCCACGCCGGCCTCTTCCAGCCACTGTGCGATGGGGATGGAGTCCTGCAGCGTGTTGCCGGGCGGCTCCCGTGGGGAGAGCGCGTTGTGGAACTCGGTACTGCTGAGCTTCACCTGAAGGTGGAAGTCATCGCCCACTTCCTTGCGTATCGCCTCGACAATTTCGATCACGAAGCGGGCGCGGTTGCGCAGCGCGCCGCCGTACTTATCCTTGCGGTCATTGATAGCGGAGCTCAGAAACTGCGTAATCAGGTAGCCGTTGGCGCCGTGCAACTCCACGCCGTCGAGTCCGGCTTGACGGGCGCGGCGGGCGCCGGCGGCGAACGCGTCTACGGTCTCCTTGATCTGTTTGAGCGTCATGCGCTCGCACTCGAAGCCATTGAGCGGTTCCGGCTGATCGGTGGAGCTGAGTCCCTTGACGTGAGCGAACTCGATGCCCTGCATGTCGCGCTGGCGGCCGGCGTGGCTCAGTTGCAGGATGTACTTGCAGTCCAACTCATGGACCTGCCGGCCCAACTCGCGCCAAAACGGGATACGGTCGTCGCGGTCAATGGTGGCATAGTTGGGCATGATACGCCCGCGGATGGCCACAGAGACAAAAGAGGAGAGTACGGCGCCGACAGCGCCGCGGGCGAACTTGAGTTCCCAGTTGATGCGGGTTTGCGAGCCCGAGCCGTCGTAGTTATCGAACCGGCCGGAAATATTGGATCGCAGCACCCGATTCTTGATAGTCAGGTTGCGAAACTTCAGCGGCTGAAAAATGGGATCGGTGGCCATGGCCCACCTCCACCCGTATTATGCGGGAGTCACTTCTTCTTTTCCACCTCAACGCGGCGCAAAGTTCTTGTGATGGCGTCGAAGACGAGTTCCTCGACGTCATCGGCAAAGGGTCCCGGCATGCCGTAGTAGACCATGCTGTCGACGGCCTCATAACCGCCTTCCTTGAGGACGCGGAGGGAGGGGATGTAGCACATGACGTCGTTGGAATATCCGGCGACGACGAGCTGGTGATGGGGAAACTCTTTCTTTGCGCGAAGAGCGTAATCGATCACCACCTCGCCGCCGAGGGCGAGCAGCGTGAACTCGCTCCCGAAGCGGATGGCCTGGACCGGATAGGGAGTTGTGCGGATGGGACGCCGCTGGTCGTAGAGAGCCAGCATCTCGCGGGCACGTCGCGCGCGAAACACGTTTGACTCTTGCGCCTCTTTTTCAAACTGCTCACGGGTGTGAATGGCGAAGCGCAGATCGACGGTCTGGAAGGCGCTGCGCAGCGGAGCGCGGACCGGAGTGAGCTTCCCGGCAAGAGATTTTCCAACGGCATCGGCGAGCGACTTGCCGTGCTGAATCGCGTGTTCTTCCGTGCCGCGCGGGTTGGGATTCTGATCCCCGCCGCAGAGGAGAATAAACATGGCTTGAGCGCCCGAGTGCGTGGCTTCCAACTCCTGCTGCGAGTAGGCGGCATAGTCACCGGAGATCTTGTAATGCTGGCCGGTGAGAGTCGTGTTGTGGCAAGCGTAGCCGTAGAGAATGGCTTTGAGTGACCCGTCCTGCCCGCGGACGGCAAGCACGGGGACACTGTGATCAACAGGGCCTCCGGGGTTGAGGCCGAGACGAATGCCTTTGGGAGTGACTTCGCGCCGGTTGATGGCGAAGCCGGCCGTTGTTTGCGTGAAGGACAGGTTGGCGGGTTTCAGGTCGCCGAGGGCAGCGCCAATGATGGTGAACAGGTCCTCGCGGAGTTTCACGGCGTAATCGTTCAGTTTGGCCGATTCCGGTTCATGCAGCTCGTACATGGTATGGAGATTCGGGCGCACGACGGGACCCGTGTGGGTGTGCGAGGAGTTGAACAAGAGCTGGCTGCGCCCCAGCCCATACTGCTTCTGAGCTCTCGCGGAGAGTTCATCGGTGATGGCGCGCGGAAGGCCGATCAGGTCTGTCGTGACAATGACCACGCGCGTGCGCTTGTTGTCCTCAACGGCCAGTGCTTTGGCGTAGAGGCGCGTGAGCACTCCCTCGGAGGGATGATCGCGGTTTGCGTAGCCGGACATCCAGATCGGAACGGAAGGCGTGATATCCAGTTTCGCCAAACCTGCTCGGAACTCGGTTTTCTGCGCCGGCAGGGTGGCGCAGGCGATGAGAAACAACAGCAGGCGCCGCATTGGCTAGATCCAGACCTTGACCGGCTTCTGGCCGGGCGTGGGAATGGGGCAGGAATCGGCTTCCGTGCAAAAAAGCGATTCGAGTTTGCAGAGGTAATAGAGCGGCAGCGGACTGAAGTCGGGCGTCTTGGGATTCGGCTGATAGACAATGACGGCGAGGCCGACCACCTCGCAGCCGGCGTCCTCTGCAAGAGCCTTCAATTGCGTCAGCTTGGCGCCGGTTCTAAGTATGTCGTCGATCAGGAGGATCTTCTCGCCGGGCTGCGGCTCCAGGAACTGCCGGAACCGAAGCGGCTCATCTTCATTTTCGCGTTCGGCCCAATAGACCTGCTTGGCGCGCAGGGCTTCGGAAACGCCGTAGGCCACCGGGAGCCCGCCGGTGGCGGGGGCGACGATAGAAAGCTCGGAGATGACGGCGCGAATCTCCGGGTTTGCGCGGACTTTTCGGCTGAGGCCAACGCTCAGGATCTTGGAGTGCTGATAATAGCGGAAGGCCAGCGCCATCTGCAGGTACTGATTGGAATAAAGGCCGTTGGGATACTCAAAGAAACCTTCGCGCAGAGCGCCGGTTTCACGCAACAGCTTGATGACCTCCTCTTGCGTGGGAACTAGCTGCATGATTAGTGTGCTCCTCGCCCGGAGAGAACCCGGGGAATGGTGCGCAGCATGATTTTCCAGTCCAAGCCAAGCGACCAGTTGTCGATGTACTCCATGTCCTTGCGCATCCAGGTGTCAAAATCCAGCGCGTCGCGGCCATCCAGAGCCCAAAGGCAAGTGAGGCCGGGCCGCATGCGAAGCCGCCTGCGCTGCCACCGCTTATATTGTTCCACTTCTTCCGGTACGGCCGGGCGCGGACCAACCAGCGACATATCGCCGCGGATGACATTCCACAGCTGAGGCCACTCGTCCACCGAGAAGCGGCGCAGATAGCGGCCAATGGGCGTAAGGCGCGGATCGTCGGGGATCTTGAAAACGACGTCCCTGGAATTGAGGTGGCGGACGCTCTCCTTCAACTGTTCGGCATTGGCCACCATGGAACGGAATTTGTAGAAGACGAAGCGGCGGCCGTTGAGGCCACAGCGCACCTGGCGGAAGATGACCGGGCCGGAAGAGCTGATCCTAATGAGAGAGGCAAGAACCAGCATCACCGGCGACAACACCACAAGCGCCGTGGAGGCCAGCAGCATGTCGGTTACGCGCTTGAGGAACAGGAGAATCTCGTCGTGAGGCGCGGCGGCGAAGGTGAGCAGCGGCAAGTGCTCCAACTTGTCCAGATAGACATCGCTATTGACGTGCGGAAAGAAATCCACCGAGACGCGCGTGCGCACGCCATCCTCATCGCATAGCAGCAGCACGTCTTCCATTTCGGCCAGGCGGCGGCTGTCGACGGCGAATACAACCTCATCGATCACATCGCGTTCCAGCAGCGAGGGAAGCTGCGGCAGAGGATAGACAGGGTAAGTCTGCTGGTCGAGCCGGATGTGGGAATCCCGGATCTCGTCTTGCGGGGCAAGGAATCCGACCAGCCGGATTCCATAGGCGGCCGAACGCTCCAGCGCTTGGCCGAGCCGCCCGGCGCGTTCCCCCATGCCGACTACGAGCACGTAATGCGGCGCACCGAATTCCTTTCTGATCCAACCGACGACGGTGGCCGCGTTCAGCCGGAACAGGCATAGGAGCAGAAAGCTGAACAGGGCAAACAAGCCAAGAAAGAAGCGGCTGAGATCGAGCTTGAAAGCATAGTCCACCAGCGCGATGCCGATGGCGCCGAAAAAGGTCTGCTTGAAGCTGTCCCGCAGAACAATACGCGGATGAGCCGAATCGAGCCTGTCATAAACACCAAGCCAGTAACCGAGGACCGGCCAGAGCAGCGCCGTAACACCCAGAAGCAGGCCCTTGGTGGGTACGGTGAGAAAAAAGACGTTGTGCAGGGGCAGCCAGACTCTGCTCTGATAGGCGGCTTCAAAGGCAAGCGCCGCCAGTAGAACATCGGCCATGGCAAGCAGCAGTTTGACCTTACGGTGGTGGCGGCTGTACACTTCCGGAGAACCAGAATATCATGGCTGGGACAACGGTTAGGATCGCAGGAGGGTTATGCTGCTCGAAATTGAAGAAGAGAAACACGCCAGTGGCGTGACGATTGTGCGGCTGAAGGGCCGGCTCACATTGGGCCGCGAGATTCAGAGGCTTGAGGATCACCTAAGACAGGCGCGCGATGGCGGAACCGACAAGGTAGTTCTTGATCTTGCAGGAGTGGATTTCGTCGACAGCTCGGGATTGGGGATGCTGACGCAGTCATTTTCCACATTCAATAATTCCGGGGGAGGGTTCTGCCTGGCGGCAGTGACGACTCGCGTGGAACAGATTCTAAAACTCACCAGGCTGGATACGATCCTGCCGTCGGCGGCCAGCGTGGATGAGGCGGTTGTGAAGCTCACGGCACCGTGAGCAGCAGAACCCTGGCCGCGTTGATCTGCTTGCTGGTGGCGGCCGGTTGCGGTGGAGAGCGCAAGAAGCTGATCGGCGTGGTGCCGAAAGCGACCTCGCACCTGTTCTTCGTTTCCATCCACGCCGGCGTGGATCAGGCGGCCAAGGACTTTGGCGTGGAGGTTCTCTGGAACGGTCCGAACGAGGAGACGGACCATCCCCGCCAAATTCAAATTGTGGACTCGATGATCGCGCGGAGGGTAGATGCAATGGCGATATCTGCCACCGATGAGCGCGCGTTGGCCGCTCCAGTGGAGCGGGCCATCAAGGCGGGGATTCCGGTGACGGTTTTCGATTCCGGGGTAAATGTCGAGGACTACGTCACCTTTGTCGCCACCGACAACTACGGGGCCGGAGCGCGCGCCGCCCGTAAGCTCGGCGAGATGCTCGGCGGCAAGGGAAAGATCGCGATGGTGGCGCACAAACCGGGAGGCACATCCACGGGCCTGCGCGAGCAGGGTTTTCAGGATGCCGTTCAAAAGGACGTGCCGGGCTTGAAGCTGGTGGCGATGCAATTTGGAATGAGCGACCGCGCCAAGTCGCGCGCCGCCGCGGAAAACATGCTCACGGCTCATCCGGACCTGGACGGCATGTTTGCCTCTTCGGAGGCGAGTTCACTCGGCGCGATTCAGGCCATCCAGTCCCGCGGATTGTCCGGCAAGGTGAAGCTGGTTACCTTCGATTTCAGTGACATTCATGTGGAAGCGCTGAAGAGCGGGACCATCGACGCGATGCTCGTCCAGGATCCCTACCAGATCGGCTACGAAGCGGTGAAGTCGCTGGCGGAGAAACTGAAGGGCCAGGCGCCCCCCAAGCGGATGGACCTTGTAGCGCAGATGATCCTGCGGCAGGATCTGGAAAAACCGGAAATCCGCAAGCTGCTGTTTCCCGAATGGCTGAAGAAGCCGTAACAGCCTACTTTGGTACAATCTCAAATTCAAAATCTATGGACCACGTCTATCCATCTAATCCAGAGTTTGTCGCGAAAGCCAACGTCAGCGGCATGGACGCCTACCGTGCTCTTTACGAGAGGGCGGAGCAGCAGCCGGAGGAGTTCTGGGCCGAACGAGCCGCGGAAAATCTGCACTGGTTCAAGAAGTGGGACCACGTGTTTGAGTGGAATCCGCCGTTTGCGAAATGGTTTGTGGGAGGCAAGACGAACGTCAGCTACAACTGCCTGGACAGGCACGTGAATGGCGGACGCAAGGACAAGACGGCGATCCTTTGGGAAGGCGAGCCCGGCGACACGCGAAAAATCAGTTATGGGGAGTTGCTGCGTCTGGTGTGCCGTTTCGCGAATGTTCTAAAGTCGCGGGGTTTGAAGGCGGGCGACCGGGCTATTATTTACATGCCGATGATTCCGGAGCTGCCGGTGGCGATGCTGGCCTGTGCGCGGCTGGGCATCACCCATAGCGTCGTTTTCGGGGGCTTTTCGGCCGAAGCGTTGAAGGCGCGCATTCAGGACTTGGGAGCGCAGGTCGTTATCACGGCCGATGGCGGCTGGCGCAGGGCGAAAGAGGTGCGCCTAAAGGATGCGGTCGATGAGGCGCTGGCCGCGGGCGATTGTCCGACGGCGAAAGAAGTGATCGTCTACCGCCGCACGGCATCTCAAATCGCGATCAAGGAAGGGCGCGACTACTGGTGGCACGAACTGGAGGAGGGCATGAGCGAGGAATGCCCGGCGGCGGAGCTCGACGCGGAGCATCCATTGTACGTGCTGTACACGTCGGGGACCACGGGCAAGCCGAAGGGGATCATGCATGCCACCGGCGGCTACCTGCTGCAGGCGACGATGACCATGAAGTGGGTGTTCGACATTCAAGAGTCTGACATGTACTGGTGTTCGGCCGATATCGGGTGGGTAACCGGCCACAGCTATATCGTCTATGGCCCTCTTTCGGTGGGAACGACCACCGTGATGTATGAAGGCGCCCCCGACACGCCGGCGTTCGACCGCTGGTGGTCGATCGTTGCCAAGTACAAAGTGAACATCTTCTACACCTCGCCGACGGCGATCCGTGCGCTGATCCGGCAAGGCGAGCAGTGGCCGGAGAAGCACGATCTGAGCAGCCTGCGGCTGCTGGGCTCGGTGGGCGAGCCGATCAATCCCGCCGCATGGGAATGGTATCACCGCGTGATCGGCAAGGGACGCTGTCCGATTGTGGACACGTGGTGGCAGACGGAAACCGGGGCCATCATGATCGCACCGATGCCGGGCGCGGTTCCGCAGAAACCGGGATCTGGCACGCTGCCGATGCCGGGCGTCCTGCCGCAAATTGTCGACCTGGACGGCAAACCTGTCGAGGATGGCAAGGAAGGCTATTTGATCCTTCGACGGCCTTGGCCAAGCATGCTGCGGACGATATGGGGCGATCCGGAGCGGTACAAGGAGCAATACTGGAGCCGCGTTCCGGGCGTCTATTTCACGGGCGATGCGGCGCGGCGCGACAGCGACGGCTACTTCTGGATTCTTGGCCGTGTCGACGACGTGATGAACGTCAGCGGCCACCGGCTGAGCACGATGGAAGTGGAGTCAGCACTGGTGAAGCACCCGGCGGTGGCGGAAGCGGCGGTGGTCAGCAAGCCGCACGAGATCACCGGGCAGGCGGTCTGCTGCTTTGTCACGTTGAAGAAGGGCGATCACGATCCGCGGAAGCTGGGCGTGGAATTGCGCCAGTGGGTGGCGCATGAGATCGGCGCGTTCGCGCGGCCGGAGGAGATCCGCTTTACCGATGCGCTGCCCAAGACGCGCAGCGGAAAGATTATGCGGCGGCTGCTGCGCGAGATTGTGACCTCGCACACGGTGGCTGGCGACGTGACCACGCTCGAGGACATGTCGGTGGTGACGCGGTTGGCGGCGCAACAAGATGAAGACTGAGCAACTGAAGCAGCACTTTCAATACTCGGCTTGGGCCAGCGCCAGGCTGGTGGAGATGGCGGAAGGCTTGCCGGAGGCGGACCTCAACCGCGACTTCGGCACAGCGGATAAGAGCGTTCTCGGCACATTGGTGCACGTATTCGCGGCCGATCGTATTTGGATTCACCGCGTTCGCGGTACGCCACGGGCATCGTTTATCGATCCTCGGGACCACGACCTCTCCGTTCTGAAGAAGGAATGGCCTGAGGTGCACGCCGCATGGCAGGAACTGCTTACGGCCGAGACCGACGCTTCCGTGCAACGCAATATTCCATACAAGAGCCTCAAGGGCGATCCTTTCGAGACGCCCTTGTGGCAGATCGTGATGCATGTGGTGAACCACGGCTCGCATCATCGCGGCCAGGTCTCCGGCATGCTGCGCTCGATGGGCCATACGCCGCCGGTGTTGGACCTGATCCAGTTCTACCGTCAGCCGACGTAGATGGTCCCCTTCAAGTAAGGCGCGACGTGGCCAGCGATCCAGATGCGGTCACCGCGATCCTCACACCACAGTTCGCCGCCGCGCGGAGAGATTTGGCGCGCGGTGAGCGGCTTCTTTCCCAGTCTCCGCGACCAGTAAGGTGTCAGTGAGCAGTGCGCCGATCCGGTGACGGGATCTTCGTCGATGCCGAAGGCGGGAGCGAAGAAGCGCGAAACAAAATCCACTTCCTTGCCCGGCGCGGTGACGATAATACCGCCTGGGTTTACATTCTTGAGCACGGGAAAAGAAGGCTGCAGCGAGGCGATGGTCTCCTCGGACTCGAACACGGCCAAGTAATAGTTGGAGACGAGAATCTCCAGAGGCTGCGCGCCCAGGCCTTCCATGATCCTCGGATCCGGCGTGCACCGCTGAGGCTGCCTGGCGGGAAAGTCCAGACAGAGCCGGTCACCCTGGCGCCGCACAATGAGTTCGCCGCTGCGCGGGGAGTGGAAAACGATTTCCTCCCCAGGGGCGTCGTGATAGTGGAACAGTGCGTAGGCGGCGGCCAAGGTCGCATGGCCGCAAAGATCCACTTCGCAGGCCGGGGTGAACCAGCGGAGGCCGTAAGCGCCGCCGTTGGCCACCAAGAAAGCGGTTTCGGCGAGGTTGTTTTCCGCGGCGATGGCCTGCATGGTTTCGGCGGGGAGCCATTCGGGGAGAGGGCAAACGGCGGCGGGATTACCTGCAAACTGGCGGGAGGAAAATGCGTCGAGCTGGTACAGGGGGAGTTCCATAATCCAGTGTATCTATCTATCTCCTGACGTTGTAGCATGGTGGGTTAGCTCGAATGCGCAAATTCATCTGGCTGTGGTTCACGCCGTTGATGTTCGGACAACAGGCGGTGAGCCTTTCCCTGCTTGACGCGGTCCGGCAAGCTCTGGCGGCGCACCCGCTGCTGGAATCGGCCAATCAGAAGATCGCCGTGGCCAGAGGAGACCGGCTTCAGGCCGGCTTGTCGACAAATCCGCAGTTGGTGATTCAAACCGAGAACTTGCGGGCGCATGGGGATCCGCCGTTCCGCTACTCCCGCGACGTGGATCAGTTCGCCTATCTGCAGAAAACCTTTGAAACGGCGGGCAAGAGGGGGCTGAGAGCGGAGGTGGCCTCCTACGGAGTGCGCCGCGCGGAGCTGGAACTGGAGCTCCTTCGGAAACAAATTGCGGCTCGCGTGTCAGCGGCCTATTGGAGCGCGGCAGGCGCGAAGTCCGGCTATGAGATGCTTCTGGAAGCGGGAGAAAACCTCCACAGGATCATCGAGTACCATGAAGTCCGGGTGAAGGAAGGAGCGATGGCGGAAGCCGATCTGTTGCGCGTCCGGCTGGAGGGGGAGCGTATGCAGATGAGCATGAACCAGGCGCTTCTGGAAGCCGAGCGGGCGCGGATTCAGCTTTTCCGCGAAATGGGGAGCAGCGAGTTTCCCCGCCTGGCCTTGACAGACCGCGTGGAAACGGAGGCCACGCCGGTGGTGGCAGATGCCGCGGCCTCGCTGGAGCAGCGCAGCGAAGTGAAGATCGCGCGGCTGGAGGTAGAGCGCGGGCGGTCACAACACCGCTTGCAGCAGGCCAATTCTCGGCCGGATCTGACCGCACTGTTCGGACTGAAGCGGACCGGAGGAATGAACACGATGCTGGGGGCAGTACAGGTGGAGTTGCCGTTTCAGAATCGCAACCAGGGCGCGATTGCCTCGGCCGCGGCGGAGATCCGCATGGCGGAGTCGAGCCTTGCGGCCGGGCAGGCATTGGTAAAGGCGGAGGTTCAGGCGGCGGGATTGGATTACGAGATGCGCAGGAAACAGTTGGCGGGTACACTGGCCGCATTGGTGAAGCAAGCCGAGGAAGGCTACCGGATTGCGGAAGCGGCCTATCGGGAAGGCGGCGTGGATCTGCTCCGCCTGCTGGACGCGCAGCGGGTGCGCAATGAAGCCATTAGCACATATTTGCGAAGCCTCACGGAACTCCGTCTGAGCCGTGTGAACCTGGATCTGGCGATGGGAGTGGACCCGCAATGAGACTGATGGTGGTGGTAATGATATTTTTGCTGGCCGCATGCGGCGGCAACAAAGAGCCTGTGGTGCAGGCGGAAACAAAGACGGAAGACGGTCCCTCTAAGACGCAAGTCTCTTTGAGTGAAGAGGCGCTGCGGCTAGGGGGCATCGAGGTGCAGGAGGTAACGCGAAGGGCCGTGCAGGCGGAGGTGCGCATAACCGGCCGTTTGACCGTGGACGTGAATCGTACATGGTTTGTTGGGGCGGTGACAGACGGCCGCGTGGTGAAGACATACGTGACCGTGGGCGATCGTGTCGAGGCCGGGCAGGTGCTTGCGCGCATGCACAGCCACGACGTGCATGAAGGCCGGGCGGAATATCAAAAGGCGGTCTCCGAGAGAGCGCGTGCGCAGACGGCGGAAGGCTTCGCGAAACGGTTCCGCGACCGCGCGCAGCGGCTGTATGAGTTGAAGGCGGGTTCGCTGCAGGATCTGGAGCGGGCGGAGGCGGATTGGAAAAACGCACAGTCGGCGGTGTTGCAGGCCGAAGTGGAAGTGCAGCGCGCCCGCACGCACCTGGTGGATTATCTCGGCGTGCCCGCCGAGGAGCCGCCTGATCATAAAGCGGGCGAGCATGAAGGCGATGAAGACCTGATTCCGGTGCGTGCTCCCGCGGCTGGGGCTGTGATTGAAAAGAAGGTGACGCCGGGCACCGTGGTTGCCCCCGCTTCCGAGATGTTCGTGGTGTCCGATCTGGGGCAGATCTGGATGATGGCGGCCGCCGGTGAGGAGCACCTTCCCCTGATCAAGCCGCCTAAACCGGCAAGCGTAACAGTGCAAGCCTATCCCGGCCGCGTTTTCCCCGGCCGCCTCACGCGCATCGGGGACCAACTGGACGCCGAGACGCGCACCGCGCAGGCCCGCGTGGAGCTCGCCAATCCGGGCAACCTGCTCAAGCCGGAAATGTATGCCGAGGCTGTGATTCAGACGCCAGGCGGCGGTGAAGCGGTTCTGATTCCCGAGGAGAGCTTGCAGGAGATCAAGGGACAAACGGCCGTCTTCCTGGAAAGAGCGCCGGCTCAGTTTGAAGCGGTCGCCGTAGAGACAAAGCCGGCGTACGGGGGCAAACTGGAAGTGGTTTCCGGCCTGAAACCAGGAGACCGGCTGGTGACGCGCGGCGCCTTCACTCTGAAATCGCAGCTGCTGCGCAGTTCGCTGGCCGAGGAATAGCTTGCTGGCCTCACTCATCGATTACTTCCTGCGCAACCGGTGGCTGGTCGTCATCAGTGTGGCCGCGCTTATCGCCTACGGCTGGTGGTCACTGGTCAATCTTCCCATTGACGCGTTTCCCGACCTCACCAACAACCAGGTTGTTGTTGTCACCGAGTGCCCGGCCATGGGGCCCGCGGAGGTGGAGATGTTGGTCAGCTTTCCGGTGGAAACGGCGCTGATCGGGCTGCCGAAGGCCGATGGCGTGCGGTCATTGTCCAAGCTGGGCTTGTCCATGGTGACGGTGCTGTTTGATGACTCGGTGGACATCTATCTGGCGCGGCAGCTGGTGAATGAGCGGATCCAGGAAGTGCGGGACCGTTTGCCGGAGGGTATCCGGCCTTCGCTGGGGCCTCTGGCGACGGCATTCGGCGAGGTCTACCAATACACGGTGGAAGGACCGCTATCGCCCATGGAGCTGAAGACTCTGCATGACTGGCAGCTGAAGCCGCAGCTGCGCACCGTGCGCGGAGTGAACGAGGTGAACACGTGGGGCGGGGAAACGCGGCAATACCACATTGAGGTGGATCCGGTGGCCCTGCTGCGCTACAAGCTGACGCTGCGCGACATCTACGAGCGCCTCCGCGACAACAACGAGAATTTCGGTGGTGGTTTCATCGAGCATGGCGCGGAGCAATACACGGTGCGGGGCCTGGGCCGGGTGCGCGGGGTGGAAGAGATCGGCAATATCGTCGTGCTGGCGCGGGCCGGCACGCCCGTTCTCCTGCGGCATTTGGCGGAGCTCAAACTGGGGCCAATGCCGCGCCAGGGCGCCACGACTAGAGACGGGAAAGGCGAAACGGTTTCCGGGATGGCGATCATGCTCAAAGGCGAGAACGGCCTTCAGGTGATCGAACGGGTGAAGGAACGGCTGGCCTCGGTGAAGCTGCCCAAAGGCGTGAGCATCGTGCCGTTCTACGATCAATCCGAGGTGATCGACGCGACCATTCGCACAGTGAGGAATAACCTGCTGGGTGGCGGCCTCCTGGTTATGCTGGTGCTGCTGCTGTTTCTGGGGAATCTGCGGGCGGCCCTGATCGTGGCCGCGGTGATTCCGTTGTCCATGCTGGCGGGCTTCATCGGAATGCGGCTGTTCGGTGTATCGGCGAACCTGATGAGCCTGGGCGCGATCGACTTCGGCCTGATTGTCGACGGCGCGGTAGTGATGATGGAGAACTCGGTGCGGCGTCTCAACCGCTCGCAAGGGGCAGGGCCGTTTGACGCGCCGGAGCGGGTACGTCTGGCGGCGCAGGAGGTGGCGCGCCCCGTGCTGTTCGCGGTGGTGATTATCATCGCTGTCTACTTGCCCATCTTTCTGCTGGAAGGGCTGGAGGGCCGGATGTTCCGGCCGATGGCGATCACGGTATGTTCGGCGCTGCTCGGGTCGCTTTTGTTGGCTCTGCTGGTGGTTCCTTCGGTGGCGGCGATCGCCCTGCCGCGGGGAGTGAAGGAGGCCGAGCAGCACTGGTTTCATGTGGTGCAGCTGCGCTATCAGGCTTTGCTCGATGCCTTGGGCCGCGTTCGGCCGGTGGTCGTGGGTGTGGCGGCGGTGATAGTGGCGATGGCGATAGGTTCGCTGACGATCATCGGAACCGAATTCATGCCGCGTCTGGATGAAGGCAGCATTCTGATCGAGGCGCGGAAGATGCCAGGTATCTCCCTCACCGAATCGGTCAAGATCAGCACGCAGATCGAGAAGATCATTCTCGGCTTTGAAGAGGTGTCCGGCGTCGTCACCAAAATGGGCCGCCCCGATGTTGCCACCGAAGCCATGGGGATCTACCAGGGCGATGTCTACGTGCTGTTGAAGCCGCGGGACCAATGGAAGCGGTTCACTAGCAAGGAGGAGCTGATTCAAGCGCTGGACAAGGCGCTGGAGCCGGTGCCGGGCGTCGTGTCGAGTTTCACGCAGCCGATGGCGATGCGGCTGGACGAGACGATCTCAGGAGTAAAGGCAGATCTGGCGGTAAAGATCTTCGGCGAAGATCCGCAGGTGCTGGAACGTCTTGCCGAGACGGCCTTGCAGACCCTGTCTACGGTGCCCGGTTCGGTGGATGAGCAAATGGAAATGGTCTCCGCGGTGGCGCAATTGACCGTGGAAGCCGATCGCGCGGCGCTTGCCCGCTATGGGGTGAACATCACCGATATACGGGACAGTCTGGAAGCCGTGGTGGGCGGCAAGACTGTTTCCGAGTTGATCGAGAATCAGCGGCGCTTTGACATCGTCGTACGCCTTCCGGAGCGGTCCCGGCAGGATATGGATTCGCTTCGAGATCTGCTGATCCCGGCGCCGGCGGGCGAACGCGTCCGTCTGGCGCAACTGGCGCACGTGAAGAGGGCCCGCGGACCGGAGGAGATTTCCCGCGAGAACGGGCAGCGCCGCATTGTCGTGCAGGCGAACGTGCGTGGGCGTGACCTGGGCAGCTTTGCCGCCGAAGTGCGCGACCGGCTGAACGCGCGGCTGGAGATGCCGCCCGGTTACTGGATTGACTACGGCGGGCAGTTCGAGAACCAACAGCGCGCGATGAAGCGGCTGATGCTGGTGGTGCCGCTGACGGCGGCCATCATCTTCGGCATTTTGTACGCCACTTTTCATAGCGTGTCCCAGGCGCTGCTGATCCTTCTGAACGTTCCCTTCGCGCTGGTGGGAGGCGTGGCGGCTCTATGGCTTCGGGAGATGAACCTGAACCTGTCGGCGTCGATCGGCTTCATCGCGCTTTTCGGAGTGGCGGTGCTTAACGGGATTGTGCTGGTCAGCGCGATCAACAGGCTACGCGAGGAGGGCAGGACGGTGCGTGAGGCGGTGCGGGAAGGAGCGGGACTGCGGCTGCGGCCAGTACTCATGACGGCGTTGGTGGCGAGCCTGGGCTTCCTGCCGATGGCGACGGCGACTTCCACCGGCGCCGAGGTGCAGCGTCCGCTGGCGACGGTGGTGATCGGCGGTCTATTGACCAGCACGCTTCTGACGCTGTTTCTGGTCCCGCTGATCTATCCCTGGTTTTCCCGCCGTCAGGCGGGGGTTGCCGAGTAGATCTCCGCGGCCCACTGAAGCGAAGATTGGTAGGCTTCCCTGATTGTTGCAGGGGAGATGCCGAGGTGGACACAGATCCTCTCCAGAGCCGGCCAATCGGCAGCTTCATGCCGCAAGACCATCTCAAACACATGACCCTGTGTGCCTTCTGCTGAGTCCGGCGAGCAGAGCAGATTGCGGATCGTTTCCGGCAGTGGAATCTCGGTGAGAATTTCCGGCATGGGCCTGTCAAGCATCGCGTCCAGATGAGAGAGCATCCCCGTGACGAACAGTTCCTCACTGCGGCTCCGCATACCGGCGGCTATCGCCAGGTTTTCCGCAAACTTCGCCCGCACCATGGAGTTGACCACCAGTTCGGCCGGCTTATCGCTGGCGAGGGAAGGAAGCGTGGCAAGGCAGACCCAGCGCTTGATTTCCTTTTCGCCCAGCAGCGTCAACGCTTCCTGTACCGAACTGATCCGGTTGCGGAAGCTGAACAGGGGAGAGTTGATGTACCGTAACAGGCGATGAAGCAGACTCACTTCGCGGCGCACAAGAACCGCCAAACGCTCAATGTCAATTTCCCGTTCATGCACTTCGCGAATGATCCGCACGTAGTTCAGCTTGAATCCGGGTATGTCCTTACACCGCATCAGCGACGGCCGGGCAAAAAAGAAGCCCTGAAAATACTCGAAGCCAGACTCGCGCGCCCAGTGAAACTCCTCCTGCGTTTCCACTTTCTCCGCCAACAGGACCGCCGGATACTTCGAAGTTGTTTTCAGGATTCGCTGCCGGTCGGCTCGCGACGTTGCTCGAAAGTCCACTTTGATCACGTCCGCCAGTTTCAGGAGCGGATCCCCCAACATGTTGCCGTCGAAATCATCCAGCGCCAGTTTGTAGCCCAGTTTGCGCAGCCGCGTGCAGGCTTCGATGACTTCTTCCGTCCGCGGAACCGTTTCCAGGATCTCCAGTATGAACCGCGATGCGGGCACCAGCGTGTGGCAGGACTCCAATAACAGCTGGTTGTCCACGTTCAGGAAACAGGCCCTCTGCCCCGCCACTTTATCCAGCCCGAACGCCACCAGGCTGCTGCTCATTACCTCCATGCTCGCGTTGCCATCGTTGGACGCGCTGAACCGGTTCTCTTCTGAGTTTCGGTACAGCAGCTCATATGCGTAAACTCGGAGTTCCTTGTCGAAGATCGGTTGCCGGGCCAGGAATAACTCCATGTACCACTTATCGGATCAGCCTTTGATTTCCTCGCTGGTTTCGACCTCGATTGTGTAGGCCGTCCGTGCGGTTTTTCCCCCAATCCCGCTTTTCTCGTCCTCGCTCAGCTGACCAATTGCATAGTCCACCTCATCCTCCCATCTGTGGTGGAGTTGTACCGGCTGCGTTGTCCGGACTGTGGAGTGAAAGCGGCGCGGATGGTGGCGCGGCAATTCGGGGTGCCGGCAAACCACGTTTTTGGTGATAATCAGGATCGCGACCCTATGAAAGCCCTTTGCCTCACTCAGCCCGGCCAGTTTGATTTCAACGATCTCCCCGAACCCGCCGATCCGGCGCCCGGCCAAGCCCTGGTTCGCATCCACCGGATTGGAATCTGCGGCACGGACCTCCATGCATACCAGGGACGGCAGACTTTTTTCACCTATCCCCGTGTGCTCGGTCACGAGCTTGCCGTGGAGGTTCTGAAAACCGGCGCTGGAGTGAGCAATCTGACACCCGGCCAGTTCTGCTCAGTCGAGCCTTTCATGAACTGCGGCGGCTGTCCGGCCTGCCGGCTCGGCAAGACCAACTGCTGCGAATTCATGCGTACGCTCGGAGTGCACGTGGACGGAGGCATGACGGAGCGCATACTACTCCCCGCGGCCAAACTTCATCCCTCCGGCTCGCTCACGCTGGACCACCTCGCGGCGGTAGAGCCACTCTGCATCGGCGCCCACGCCTGGGCTCGCGTTGAGCCTGCCGCATCCGATTCCGTGCTGGTGATTGGCGCCGGCCCCATCGGCCTCGCGGTCATGGAGGCGGCGCGAGCCGCCCTTGTTCAGCCCCTGGTGATGGAGGTCAGCCGGGCACGTCTGGCGCACGCCGCTTGGATGGGTTGGAAGACCATTGACGGCAGGGCGGAGGCCGAGGAACAGATCCGGCAGGCGCTAGGCGGCAGCCTGCCTAGGATGGTATTTGACTGCACCGGCAACCCACACTCGATGATGGCCTGCTTCCGCCTGGTGGCGCATGGAGGGGCGCTCGTTTTCGTCGGACATTACCCGGGTGAGATCACTTTCCAGAACCCGAACTTCCACGCCCGCGAGATCTCGCTTTATGCCAGCCGCAACGCAACGGCGTCCGACTTCCGCCGCGTGATGGGATTACTGGAATCTGGCCGAATCGATGTGAAGCCGTGGCTTGCCCGGCCCGTGACTCCCGAGGAGGTTTCCGGCCAGTTCTCCATCTGGCTGGATCCTGAAGCGGGCATCATCAAGCCGATGATCGCCTGGCCTGCCTAGCGCGCGGCCAGATCGGCCAGAAACAGCCGGCGCGTTTCCTGGAATTCCTCCGCCGCAAGGCGCTGCAACGGATCGGCCAGCTCCCTCTCCTGGCGGAAGGTCCACCGGACCGCGTCACAGGCCATCAAGCACGCCGCCGACAACTCTGGCGTATACTGCGTGCTGTTGTCGATGAGGCGGTTGGTCCGGCTCAGCAGGTTCTCGGCCGTCAACACTCGCGCCGGAGCCTCATCGATCATCTCCTGTCCGCGATCAAGGCGCAGGTGGGGACCAAAGGCGTTCACGCAATCGGCCCAGCGCTCCAGCACGATCAGCGCGCCGTAGCGGTCCTTGTCCATCTGCATCTCGACGGCGAAGGCAGAGCCTTTCGGCCGCCCTTCCAGCTTCGACAAATGAAGACAAGTGGACTGGAGAAGGGAATCGAGCGAGTCATGAAAGGCGCTGGCACAGCCCAGGAACTGGGCAACGTTTAACGACGGCAACCGCAGGATCCGCATCGCAACCCGGCTCCACTCTAAGCCAGATGATTGCCCAGCGCAGCCAGAAACTCCTCCGGCCGCATCGTTTCACCGGCGTTCATTCTTGCCAGCAGCGATTCGATGATCTCCTTGGCTTCGTCCTTGCCGCGATCCTTGAGGAAACCGTCCAGGAAGTGTTCGCCGGACATGGCGCGGTTGATTTCGGTTTCCTTGTTGTGGTCTTGAAGCTCTGTAAAATAGACGACGCGGTATTGGCTGGAGTAGGTAGCCTCCCGGTACACTTCAAACATCGTCTTGTCGGAGGTGAAAGCCATGAACTTTCGAAGGTACCACACCCGCGAAAGCGGCGGCTGCTATTGCACGGCCAGAGTTACGGGAGCCGAGGTTCGCTGCTGGATGCGCACCGACAGAGGGTGATTGCCGGCGCCGACAGCGGCGTCCAGCACGAACTGGATGGTGTGGGAGCCATTGGGGCCGGCGGCTACCGAAACGGCGGGATGCCGGACCTCCCCAACCAGGATCGAGATCGAAGCCGGATCATAGGATTCCGCCTCACCCAGCCTCGATACGATGACAGACAGCACTTCACCTGCTCTGGCCGGGCGCTTACCGTCCACCCGGACCGAGGAGACCTGAATCGCGCCGACGACGGGCGGCGGCAGGTCGATCGACATCACCAGCGGAGGGGCGCTGTCCCCGTTGGCGATCATCCGCAGTACGGCCGGACCAGGAGACAGATCCGCGGGCACGCGGAATCGAAGCAGCCCGCCCGCGAAGGAGACCACTGCGGCAGGCTTGTCGTTGACACTCACTTGAAGGGAACTGGCGGTCAGTTCGGCGGCCGCGCCGGTCACGCGCACTGAGGCTACCGCTCCAACCTGGAGATTCTGATACCCGGTGGTTGCATCCACTACGGGTCCGATGAACCGTGACAGGGCTGGGTTGGCCGGTGTGATCTGGAACCCGCCGGGAGCCGGCAGCAGTCGCAGTTCGTTGAGCAGGACGGGATTCAGCACGCCCGAGGTTGCACCCGTGCCCACCACGACGTTGGCCAGAATACGATTGGGACCCAATACCCAAACGCGGCGGATGTGCACATCGGCAGATCCCATGGCAAGAGTGGTTCCCGCCCGAAAACTCGTGCCGGAGCCGAGGATTTCCACCATCGCATCGGAGCCTGCGGGAAGCTGAGATGGAGAAAAAACCACCGAGCCCTGTTCCACCTGGTCGAATTCATAAAAAGCAGGATTGGAGCCTTGCAGGAACAGCGAGCTCTGCCCGTCCCGATTCAGCGCCACCACTGCGGCTTTATGCCGCGAGCCAGCCAGCGGGGCTCGCACCACCATCGTTCCGGCGGCGTCATCCATGGCGACGACCGTTGCCGGCACGCCGTCGAAGAACAAGCGGGTATCCGGCGCAAATCCACTACCGGAAACCACCAGTTGCGCATTCCCGGCCGCATCCGGGAAATAGCGGACTACGGAGGTGACCGCCGGAGGAGTACGGCGGGTGATTCGGAACCCGGCGGGGAGCACATAAACGTCGTTGTCGGCCTTGATGGCCAAGTGCCTCGCGCCTTCGCCGGAAAACGGAGTGAACTGCATATCCATTTGCACGAACCGCGGATCGGGAGAGTAGGCTTTCACCCCTCCCTGCGGGATCACCGCTGAGCCCCCGATGACGGAAACGTCGGCGCGCGAGTTCAGACCCACGCCGAAAGCGACAATGGAATTGGTCCCCCCGGAAGAGTTCAAGTGAGCCGGCTTTACCGCCACTTGGCCGGGAAAGCTGTAGGTCGTCACCGCGTAGACCGCCGGTACCGTGCGGCGCGTCACGCCGAACCCGATTCCTTCCGCGGTCACACCAGCCTGTACTGACACCACCATCGCCTGCGACATCTCCTTTACGCCGGGGTAGAAGATGGTCTCAAACGACACCGTGCTGGGAAGGAAATTGTTGGATGGATCCACCGGCGGGATGATATTGGCTGGAAAAGTCTCGCCGTTGTATGCGGGAGGCAGTGGATGCGCGTAGACGAAGTAAGAGCCCGGCGGAAGGCCTTCGATTCTGTACGTCCCATCCGGATTGCTGACGGCGCTGATCGCCAAGCCGTCCGGGGCAAGCGCCACCACCGAAGCCAGGTGCACGCCGCCGCTTCCCAGTAGCACGCGTCCCGCGATGCTGCCTGTAGTCGCAAGATATCCCGGCGTGGGATAAAGCAACGAGATCCCGGCCACGTCGTCGGCCGCCAGCGGCTGCGACTTCGTGGTAGCCCGCGTGACATCGGTCGACATTACGCTGGAGGTCATCGAATGTTGTAACCCCAGCGCATGGCCGATCTCATGCGTGATCGTGAGAAACGACCCTTCGCTGTAGCTCGGCCGTTGCGTGTGGTCCAGCGACAGCCGGACTGTGGATCGCAGTATCGGTACGAACTGGTTGTTGCCCCGCGTAGCTAAGTCGGCGCGCAGCGTCGGTCCTCCCTGTGCCAGTAGCCCCGGGGGCAAATCCTCGAACACCACTTCGATCACAGGCTGGGAATACGTCGTGCCCGGCGTGAAGAACCCGCCGAAGCTGAGCCGGAGATCCGAACTCGGCACATCATTCCATGCCTTTGCCGCCAGCCGGATCTGGCTGACCAGGGATTGGAAACTGTCGTTGGAAGTCAGGCCCAGTGATCGGGGCTCAGAAATCAACAGGGGGACCGTCTTGCTGTGCAGCGCTTCCAGGTCGAACTTTTCCGGGATCGGAACAAAAGGACCAGTCCGGCTGAGGTAGTGGACGAAGAAATAGTAGCCATAGGCGCCGCCCGACATGGTCATCCAGACCGCCGCCATTGCCAGAAGCTTCTTCGCCGTTCGCATCTTACTCCCGCTCCGCGCTCAGCACTCTCTTCACGAAACCGCGCATCTCATCCAGACTCAAACGCAGCTCCGAATCGGTGATCACCCGGCCTCCCTTGTCGAGAACCGTCTCCGTGCTCGCCCCCCGGTAGACCTCAGGCTGTCCTTTCGTATTCGACTTCAAGTCGAACAAACCTTGGGATAAACCGATCACCTGGGGAATCCCGCTGCGCCCGGTCCACAGGAAGAACAGGTATTCGTATCCTTCGCGGATCTGTGGTGAACCGGGGAACACCTGCCTCAATCCCCCAGACACTCCGCCTGCCACCCAAACCTCCACGAGGCCTGCCTGGTTGCCTTTCCAACGCTCATTCACCTGCACCCGCGCCACCGTGTAGATTACCGACCCGCGCTGTTGATAGTTGATGGAACTCACCCGGCCTAGCACGATCTCGGTTGACTTTTGGGCCATCTCCTCCAGGCTCAGCTTCTCCAGCGTGGCCCCCGATAGTGCGGCGCATGCCATCGCAACGGCCGCCCATCTGATCACAGTACGCATCAACATGGTTCCGTGCAAACGACGAACCAAACCAGCTCGTTGATTCATAAGGACATAACTCGCTTCCCTATGCATCCGGTGAGTACCCCTGACACAATCGCTGTGACAGTTCCCACAACGAATACGACTGCTCAATCTTACTCTTGAGTATCCCTGACAATCAAGACCGGAACCGCAATATCATGACGAACCGCATTAATTGTGGCTCCTAAAACAATGTCTTTCCACCACTTATGCCCATGTGCCCCCATTACCAGCAGGTCCGGCTTGATCTGCCGAGCCACGCTCACAATCTCCTCGCGCGGGTGCTGAGAATGGCGAACGATCAGCTCCACGTCCAGCCCCTGGCGGCGCAAACCCTCGGCAATCTCTTCAAAATACTGGGTTCCGGTTTGCACCTCTACGGTCGAGCTCAACGGGCCATACACTTGGCTGGTGACTCCCTCCTCCACATGCACCAGATAGACCTTGGCGCCATGCATCCGCGCGAGCGAGGCGCCGTGGGAAACCGCTTCCCTGTCTCGTTCGCTATGGTCGAGCGGCACAAGGATTGTCCTGTAAGCCACCTCGCTGATTTTCGGAACCGCCGGCACCAACACCGGAGGCCTGCCTCGACGCCAGCTCTGCGGCAGCCATGGGTTCAACGTCACAAAAATCAGCAGCCCCACAATGCCGGCCGTGAACCCCGCCAGCAACAGCGCCACCAGCCATTTCCAATCCCCGGCCGCCTCCAGCCATTCGGCGAAGGTCGTTGCCGCTAGCCAGAGGTTCAAGCCGACAATGAGCACCGCCGATGCCCACGCCACCACTTTGACCCAAACCGGATTGACAAACTCGCCCATGCGCTTGCGATCGCTGGTGAAGTGGATTAGCGGAATCACCGCGAACGGGAGTTGCAGGCTTAACACTACCTGGCTCAGGATAAGCAGCTTGTAGGTGCCCTGCTCGCCGCTGATCATTACCGTGATGGTGGCGGGAATGATCGCCAGCAGGCGCGTAATCAGCCTCCGGAGCCAGGGCCGCATACGGAAGTTCAGGAACCCCTCCATCACGATCTGCCCGGCCATCGTGCCCGTAATGGTGGAGCTTTGCCCGCTGGCAAGCAGAGCCACGGCGAAAAGGATGCTCGCCAGCGTCGATCCCAGCAGCGGGGTCAGTAGTTCATGGGCCTGTTCGATCTCGGTCACCATGATCCCGCGCTGGAAGAAAGTGGAAGCCGACAGGATCAAGATGGCCGCGTTCACCAGCAGCGCCGCGTTCAGCGCAATCACCGAATCCACCAGGTTGAACCGGCAGGCCGAGCGCTTTTCCTCGCGGCTCACGCCGATCCGCCGCGTCTGCACCAACGCTCCGTGAAGGTATAAATTGTGAGGCATTACGGTGGCGCCAAGGATCCCAATAGCCACGTACAGGCTTTCCTTGTTCAACCTCGGGATCAGACCCAGCGCCATTTCGCCGATCGCCGGCTTGGCCAGCCACATCTCCACCAGGAAACAGACGCCGATGGTGGTCACCAACCCAAGGATGATCCCTTCCACCCAGCGTATGCCGAACCGGGAAAACCACAGGATGAACAAAGTATCGGCAGACATCAGCACGACGCCGGCCAACAGCGGAAGCCCGAACAGCAGCTTCAGCCCGATCGCCGCCCCCAGCACCTCCGCCAGGTCGGTCGCGGCAATCGCGATTTCGCAGAGCACCCATAGCGCATAGCCGACGGGCCTCGGATACTGTTCCCGGCAGGCTTGTGCCAGGTCGCGGCCACCCACAATCCCCAGCCGCGCACTCAGCGTCTGCAGCAGGATGGCCATGATGTTGCTGACCACCAGCACCCACAGCAGCTGATAGCCAAAGCGCGCGCCGCCCTCCAGATCGGTTGCCCAGTTGCCCGGATCCATATAACCGACACTGACCAGGTAGGCGGGGCCGGCGAAGGCGAACATGCGCTTCCACAGCGAAGGGAGCTGAGTGGAAACGCTGGCGTGAACTTCTGGAAGAGAGGGGAGGGGAGGGTTGCCCGGCGAAGTCACTATGAATACCAGCTTCTACTTAACTATAGTTTACTCCGCCCGTCAAGTCTTCTCACTCCAATTCCTAATCCCAATCCCAACACACTCAGAACAAATCCCGCGTATACGCTGGTTGGACGGTAGCTCACTTCCACCAAGTGCCGGCCGGCGGGAAGCACGACTCCTCGCTGCGATCCGTTGACCCTGTGAAGTTCCGCCGGCTGGCCATTCAGGCGTGCGGTCCAGCCCGGATAGTAGGTGTCATTCATCATCAGCATGCCCCGGCAGCCTAGTTCGGTGTAGATGATGGTTCTGTTGGTCACCCGGCTCAGGGTCCAAAGCTGTTCCGGGGTCGAGCATTGTTCCAGCGGAGGTGGCTCGCTTTCCATCAGTCCCTTCTTCCTGAAATCGAACCGATGATCCTGTAGAGCTTCGAGAAGCTTTTCCGGCGAGCCTTTTTCCAATCCATGCACAATCCAGGCTCGGGGAAAGGCGTTTGGGTTCTCAAACACCCTCAAATCGCCTGAGAGCCAGGCCACTTCCCGGTCCCAGCCGGGCAGGGGCTCCTTCGATACCGCGTATCGGACTCCAAAAAGCTCCCGTGGACGGATCTCATGCATGGCCATGTCGAACTGATGGCGAAGCATGCTTGCCAGATATCCGTGCCACATCTCGATTCCGTTCCAATCAGCCACGTTGTGTTTGACCTGCTCTGGGTCCAGTTGTGTCCGCCCTTCCGGCAAGGCCCGCAACGTCTCCACCAATTCCTTGTCCCGGCTCAGCGCGGAGAGATAATCGGCCTGCCCGGTAGAATCCACGTGTCTCAGAACAGAGATTCCGCCATTGCCCAGCTCCACCAGCATCAAGATCACCAACGCCGTAGTGAACGCCCCAAATCCCAGCTGCCCGGCCCGCCGGCCCGCTAGACAGCCTGCCGCGATCAGCGCCAGAAGTGCCGTGAAGGCCGACGTCGTATCCGACTCGAAAGCCTTCTGCTTGAGGAAAACCATGGCAAAGAACCACCCCGCGAAAATCACCGCCGCAAAACCGAAGGCGGCATATTGAAGCCGCCGCAGCCATCCTTCGCTTGCCTCGCCATCGCCTGCCCGTTGGAGGCCGAATGCCGTCAGCACGCTCAGCCCGAGATGGAAAATCACCGCCGCCATCGACGGATTGCGGGCCTTTTCCATCATCGGCAGGACACTGTAGAGGAATCCATAGATCACCACGCTAGCGCCGAAAGCCATCCCGAGTCCGCCCAGCGCAATGACCGTGCAGATGCGGACCTCTCTACGGTGCCAGCTGGCGGCTATGCCCAACACCGCCAGTATCACGGCCGTAAAACCGACGAATAGATTCGTGTGGTGAAGGATGTTGGGGAACACCATGCCCAGCAGAGATTGTCCCGCCAAGCTGTAATCGGCATGGACGATATAGGGTACTGGCATCTCGTGCGTCACCGGATAGGGGCCGCTCACCCAACGGTAAGCCAGCTTGGAATACTCATAGGCGGGCAGCGATTGCAGGCCGCTCACCATTCCCGCCACGATCAGGAAAACGGCGGCGCGCGCGGTAACACCCCAATCCGGTCTTCCCGATCGGATCGTCCCCCAGATCCAAAGCCCTCCCATGGCGACGCCAAGAAAAATCGGAACCTGGTGGTGTCCGCTCAATACTGCCATGCCCAAGCCGATTCCGGCCAGCCCAGCGCTCGCCCAGGGCTTTTCTCCACGCAAGCTCCTAAATACGAACATCAACACCAGCGGAGCCCACACCGCGCCGTTCAGCATCTGCGGCCAGTCCGTGTGCCCGACAAACCCGCCTAGTCCGAACACCAGGCCCCCGGCCAGCGATGCCGTGCGGCTCAGTTTGAGATCGCGGCACAGCCAATAGGCAAACGCCGCGGCCATGTAATGAATCAACACGAAGTACCAATGCAAATAGGCTTGCCGCATCCAGCCGTTGTTGGTGGGCAACACGAACAGGATCCAGTTCAATGGATAGGCCGTGCCCGGTTGCGCCTGACCGATCAAGGGCTGCCCGCCCCACATATACGGGTCCCATAGCGGGAGCCGACCTTGCTGGATCTCGCCGACTTGGAACTGAAACCAGGGCAGGACTTGATGAGCGAGGTCTGCGCCCTGGAGCCAGGTGAACTGGTTGGTCAGCACCAGTTTCCAGTAAAAACCGATCACGATGAGCAGCAGCAGAACTGGTCCAATCCAGCCACGGTGGTGGTTTTCAGCCACACGCATAGGTCCGATGATATCGCTATTTCGCTGAAAAAGCTACACTTTCCGTTTTGGAAGGCCGCTTGCACTATTAGGTGGTGAAAGGAGATAGCTGCCATGACTCACAGCTCGAAACTACTTGCGGGAATGGCTGTCTCTTTGTTCTTCCTGACAGTTTCCCCTTACCCGGCGCTGGCACAAAGCGCGGACGACGGCCCCGGCCGCGGCGTTGCCCGTATCAGCGTCATCAATGGAGATGTGTCCTTGCGCCGTGGCGACACAGGCGATTGGACAGCTGCCGCCATCAACGCGCCGCTGGTGGTGCAGGACCGCATCTTCACCGGCGCCAATTCGCGCGCCGAACTCCAGTTTGACCACGCCAATATGATCCGAATGGCCTCCAATGCCGAACTCCGGTTGGCCGAGCTCGAGTACGCTCGCTACACCGTGCAACTTGCGCGAGGCCTGGTCACCTTCCGCGTCCTGCGTAACCAGGAGTCCGACGTCGAGATTTCCACTCCGTCGGTCGCCGTGCGGCCCGTCAAGAAAGGCACTTATCGCATCGCCGTCCGCGAGGATGGCTCCACGGAAATCTCTGTCCGTGGCGGCGAGGCGGAGATCTTCACGCCGCGCGGCGTGGAGCGACTAAAGTCCGGACGAACCATGCTCGCCCGCGGGACCGCTTCCGACCCCGAATTCCAACTGGTGGCCGACATTCCCGACGATGACTGGGATCGCTGGAATGAACGGCGCGACCGCGACCTGGAACGCTCCGGCTCCTACCGCTACGTCTCGCGCGATATCTATGGCGCCGAGGATCTGGATGGCCACGGCCGTTGGGTCTACGTGGCTCCCTATGGTTACGTCTGGTCCCCGTTCGTCACCGCCGGCTGGGCCCCGTACCGGCTTGGCCGCTGGAGCTGGATCGACTACTACGGCTGGAGCTGGGTCAGCTACGACCCCTGGGGCTGGGCGCCCTATCACTACGGACGATGGTTCCATCAGCCCGCCTATGGCTGGCTATGGTGGCCCGGCGGATTGTACACGAGCCATTACTGGAGACCCGCGCTGGTTAGCTTCTTCGGCTTCGGCGTGGGCAGTGTGAACGTAGGCATCGGATTCGGCTTTGGCCGCATCGGCTGGTGCCCGTTGGCGCCCTATGAAGTGTTCCGGCCCTGGTATGGCCCGGGCTTCTATGGGCGCGGTGGATTCGGCAATCGCGTCACTGTCGTCAACAACGTCAACATCACCAACGTCTATCGCAACGCCCGCGTGAACAATGCTGTCACGGTTGTCGATGGGGCGGACTTCTCCCGAGGCCGCGTCACTGCCATCCGTTCGCTCAATGACGGCGACGTCCAACGCGCGTCGCTGATTCAAGGCCAGGTGCCGGTTGTTCCGGAACGCGAAAGCTTGCGGCTGGCCGATCGCGAAGTCCGCGTGCGCTCGGCGGAAACGAGCCGGGATGGTGGACGCTTCTACAGCCGGCGCGAAACGCAACCTGTAGAGCGTGTCTCCTTTGAGGAGCAACGCGCCAGCATCGAACAAGCTACTCGGCGCAGTTTCGGCGAGGAAACCGCTAGATCCTCCGGCTCGCCCGGCGCGGAATCTCCGCGCCAGACCTCCGGCGAAACCGGGCGCGGCTGGCGCTCGGCCGGTGAACCTGCCCGGTCCGTCGGCGCGACGCGCTCCGCGGAGGACTCCTCCAGCCAAGGCGGTTGGCGGCGTTTCGGCGAGCCTTCCCGCACGGAATCCGGCCGCTCTTCCGGCACGGAGAATCGCGGCTGGCGCAGTGCGGATGCGCCTGCTTCGCGAGGCGCGGAGTCGCCCTCGGTGGGCCGCTCGGCAGCCGATGATCGCGGCGGCTGGCGCCGCTTCGGCGAACCCAACCGCGACAACTCCGGCATGGTCGATCGGTCCGAATCCGGCTCACGCCGCTCTTCGGAATCAAACGAAGGCTGGCGCGGCATCGGCACCCGCCGTGAATCGCGTTCGGAATCGCCATCGGGTTCCATCGATACCCCGCGGCGCAGTGAGTCGCCTCCCTACGAGTCACCTCGTTACGAACAGCGCCGTTCGGAGTCGCCGCGCTACGAATCGCCGCGCATCGAATCGCCTCGCTACGAGCGGCGTGAAAGTGAAGCGCCCGTTCGCATCAGTCCGCCTATTGTCCGTGAGCGCGCCCCCGACTCGGGCGGCCGCTCCTCCGGAGGCCGCTCCTATGAAGGTCCCCGCGGCGGTGGCGATTTCGGCGGCCGCAGCAGCGGACCACCGCCAAGCTCGGGCGGCATGCGCGGTGGCGATGGCGGCGGCGGACGTTCCGGCGGTGGAGAAGGCGCCGGCCGCTCCTCCGGAGGCGAGAGCCGCGGAGGTGGCCGGATCCGCTAACTACTGTTTTTGTTGTTGACCCTTCCCTCTGGCCCGGCATCGGACACTCACGGCGCCGGGCCGCTTTTTTCTAGAACACGATCTTCACCGCAAACTGCAGCTGCCGCGCAGAGGCCGCCGCGTTAAACCCCAACGGGGAGGTGCGCGAAATGTTCCGGCTGCCGCGCAGATTGTACGGCCCGAACAGAAACTGCGGGTCCACGCCCACCACATCGTTCACCGAAACAAAGTTGGTGCGGTTCAAAAGGTTGGAGCCTTCCGCGACAAACTCCACCCGCAGCGAACCATCCGCTTTCACGTAAAACTGCTTGATCAGCCTCGCGTCCACGCTGTAGAAGTTCTCCCCGAGCGCCGTGTTCCGACCCGCGAAAAACGGACGGTCGTAATCGCCATGCGTGTCTCCGTTGGTGTCGAATCCGGTGCGCAGGGTAAATGGAATGCCGCTGCGCAGAAACACGACCGGGCTGAATGTAATATCGGCCAGCGCACGTTCCATTACATTGCGCCCGGGCCCCTTTTGAAAGGGAGAAGTAAACACGCCGCTGGCCACGAAATTGTGCGAAATGTTGAAAACCGATACGGCGCGGTCCAAGTCCAGCCTCGTCGGCAGAAACGCCGCAAAAGCCGAATTGAAATCCGTAACGTTATCGATCGCCTTGGAGAACGTGTAGTGGATTTGGAGTTGCGTGTTCCGGCTATAGCGCTTTGTCAGCGACGCCGTCATGCCGTGATAAATCGAGTTGCCGATCGAACTGTACAGGTTCAGCTGCGTGATGGTCGGATCAATCGGTACCAGTCTCGGTCCAAGCCCCGGCCCCGCGCTCGTGCCCGACTCGCGGTAGTTCACTTCGTGCGGCAGCTGGATGTGCACGCCGCGGTACATCTGATAGGCCACCTCCAGCCCAAGGTCCTTCGTGATTTCGCGGGAAAGACTGAAGCTAATTTGCCCCGAGTAGTTGTTCTCATAATCCGGATGCGCATCAAATAGCACCCGCCCCGGCGCCCCTCGCCCCGTCGAAATTCCCGCCGAATTCACATCCTGCTCGCTGAGCGAGGTGAACGGCAGCTTGCCCAGCCGCCGTCCCAGGCCCCACAGAGCGATGGGCGTCTGCGTGGCCGGAAACGCCGGTGTCCGGAATAGCTGATTGATGAACTTCCCGCTGTCGTTCAGCAGATTGGTGACGTAGGCTACCTGGTAGTAAATCGGAGAATAGAATAGCCCGCCTCCGGCACGGATCACCGTCTTCTGGTTGCCCTGAATATCCCAGCTCAGCCCCAGCCGCGGCGAAGTCATCTTGTAGGAGCCCAGCGGCGCCGGCTCATTGTCAAAGTCAAATCGCACCCCGAGATCCAACGTGAAGCGCGGATGCACCTTCCAGGAATCCTGCGCGAAGGTCCCGAGAAAATGTGCCCAATCGTTCCAACGCGGCGTTCCAAAGCCCTGCCGGTACAAAAACGGCAACCCGAGATTCAGCGACTGCAGTGCCGTGAAGTTCGCCGTGGCAGGCCCTGCCGCCGGCAATCCGTTCACCACGTTGAACTGTCCCAACGCCGACTGATCGGCCGCCGGCAACGCGAGCGCTAGCGGATAAGTCCCCGAGGCGAAGTTCCACTGCCCGCCGAACCACAGCTCATTAATCACCCTGTAATTCACCGGCCGGTACGATGCGCCGAACTTGAAGTTGTGCCGTCCCTTGATCCACAGCAGGTTGTCCTCGAACTGATACCGGTCCTGGAAGGTGTTAAACGGCGCCGCGAAGTTCCGCCCGAACGATCCCACGCCGGGTACGATCAGCAGCGGTGAATCCGGCGACTTGGCGATCGTCCGCGCCGAATTATTCGGCACCACCTGGACGCGCGCCGTATTCAGCAGATTGGCGCGCTGGGTCCGCATCCACGTAAATACGGCCGTGTAATCGCGAGAGAAAAGATCCGTGGCGTTGGATGGAGCCAGGGCATTGCTGATCCCTGTCTGGTCGGAATCGCTCCGCATCAGGGAAAACCGTCCGCTCACCCAGTCATTCGAGCTGATCTGATAATCGATCTTGCTTAGCCAGGTATGCGTGCGCGCCGCCGCAGTGAACGTCCCTTCGTTGTCCTGCAACAACTTCATCGTGTCGGGAAAGTTCCGTGTGTTCAGGGCGCCTCGCAACACTTGGGATATCCGCCGGATGTTGGTGTCCGCCGCGGTCTCCAGCCGCGCGAGGTAGCTCTCCTGCGCCAGGCTGGGCCCCAGGATCGCGGGGTTGTTCGTATAGGCGCGGAACCGCGCCGCGTCGGACTTGATCGCCTCATAGGAGGTGAAGAAGAAAAGGCGGTTCTTCGAAATCGGGCCGCCCAGCGTGAAGCCCGGATACATTTGCTGGTCAAAAGCCCGCCGCCGGTTCAGATCGAAGAAGTTCCGCGCCGACGTCTTCTGCGAACGGAAGAACAGATAGGTGCTGCCGTGAAACTCGTTGCTTCCGCCCTTCGTCACCACGTTCACCGCTGTCCCTGCCGTAAACCCGAACTCGGCCGCAAATGCGTTGCGGTTCACCTGGAATTCCCGCACCGCCTCGACGCTGATCGTAGTTACCCGCAGCTGGCCGGAGCCGTACTCCAGTTCTCCGCCGTCCATCGTCACCAGATTGTTCCGTCCGTTGCTGCCTCCGATGGAAAAGCCCGAAGTGCCGAACGTAAACCCCGGATTCTGCGCGCGCGGAGCTTCGGAGCTGGCGACTCCGGGCAGAGTGAAAACATACGATGTAAAAAAGCGCCCGACGTTGGGAAAGTTCGTGATCTGCGACTCTCGAATCGTGTTCGCCTGCTGTGTCCTTTCCGGCTCTAGCATGGCCGGCGACGACTGGATCGTGATCTCCTCAGCGATCGTCCCTATGGTGAGCGCCACATCCCGGCTGGCCACCTCGCCCACGGTCAGCTCGATTCCTTCCATCACCGTTGTCTTGAAGCCGCCGGCCTCCACGCGCAGCTCGTAGCCGCCGGGCTGCAAGTACAGGAACTGGTACAACCCTTCCGCGTTCGACACGCCGCCTCTCGTCAGTCCCAGGCGCAGGCTGCGGACGCTCACATTTGCCCCGGCCACGACGGCCCCGCTCGGATCTGATATATAGCCCTTCAACGTCGCCGTCGCCGCATCGGTTTGCGCAAATGCGGCCCATGCCATGCCGGCGAATATGGCGAAATGCCGGTAACTTCCATTCATCTCATACCCCCCCTTGTGGGTCTCTGCCG